>JGI24711J26586_10002683_pt1 | contig 12468 bp, 7 predicted proteins | sample BioPla3DNA1_FD_26586 | JGI IMG/M metagenome (IMG submission 26586)
AGCTAAACTTTTTTCTTGAACTTCTTTCCATAAGACAACTTTTAATTATTTATACGTTAAATTTTTAATTTTGTTGTCCTAAAAAAGGGGACCATTATATACATATGGTAAGTCTGAAGCATACGTAATTAACCTTAACACTAAAGAAGATAGTAGAATTGTAACTTCTTCAGATATTGTTGATTTTTTGTTTACCTTTCAAAATTCACATCCTCAGTATCAACTAATTAACATTAATTCAAAAGGAGAAAAATATCATTATTTTTCAGATAAAATAGAAAATCGTAGAGAACAATATATGGTTTTCTTCTATTTTGAAGATATTGATATGACTTTTTCCTGTATAACTGAAGTAACGAGTCGTAACAATTCTTTAATAAAATTGTATGCCGTTAATAAAAGCACTATTTTTAGACATTGGGAAAGAGTAAATAATTATAAAGAAATATCTCGTAAAACAAACAAAAAAATAAAAAAGAAGTTTGAAACAGAAATATTAGACAATCTAGGAGTAAAATGGAGATATAAGAGATTTTGGGATTAAACAGAGTGTTTGTTTATATTTCATAAAATTTACAAATATGAGTTGGTTTAAGTATTAAAATATTTGCATTTTTACACAATATTCCAGAGTGGGGTGATAAAAAGACAAAAACGCGATATCTATTCTGCCCCCCAATTATTTAAAATACCAAATAAGAAATATGAAGTAAGAAGTAAAGGCGGAAATCGGAAGGCGGAATGAATCCAATTACGAATTACGAATTACGAATTACGAGACCGAAAATTTTAATCGAACGCGGTTGTTGTAGGGACAGGTCGCGACCTGTCCGGAACATAATCAATAAAAATAATGAAAATGGTCGTAGAAATCCCTAATTATCCAATTTTGAAACCATAATTTTTAGGATCATATCATCGGTGGCTTGCATTCCTTTGGAGCCGATATTGGTTAGGTTTTTGATGGTTTTTTCGATATCTTTCTCAATAATTCCATCATTGTCGGAGATGCAAATATTATCCATAGCCAATAAAACCGATTGTACTGCGGAAGAGATTCCTGATGCCACTTTGAGAGAACATCCGATTTTGGCTCCGTCACACACCATTCCGGTCATATTACCAATCATGTTTTTAATCGTGAATTCCACTTGTTGCAAATTGCCTCCTGCCAAATAGGCCATCCCGCAAGCAGCCCCAATTGAGGCAACCAATGCTCCGCATAGAGCGGAAAGTCTGCCCAATTGTCCTTTGATGTGGATGGTCATCAGGTGACTCAACATCAACGCGCGAGCCAATTCCTCGTCAGAACTTTCAAAATATTCCGCAGCGGCAACCACCGGCACTGTCGCCGTGATACCCTGATTGCCACTTCCACTATTGCTCATCGCCGGTAACAACGAACCTGCCATTCTTGCATCTGAAGCTGCCGCTGAAAGTGCCATAGAGTGGGTTAATAAACCATATCCCAAAATATTTTTATGAATATTTCTCTGTATTGTTCTTCCAACCTGCAAGCCGTACTCTTTTGATAATCCCTCTTCTGCCAGAGCTTTGTTCATTTTGCCTGATTCCAAAATAAATTCAATATCCTGATATTCAGCCTTTTGTACAAAATTCCAAATGACAGCCACACTCAAACCCACTTCCAATATTGAGTTCATCTGCTCTTCACCATCCAGTACGCAGTGGTTCTCCTCTACGGCATCAGAGTTTTCATTAAAAAGAATGGTCTGATCATAATCGTAATAAACAATGTTATCGTGCATGTCCTGGATAATCGTTGTTGCTTTATGATTATCATTCCTTGCTGTCGCCTTGATGTACAGTTTTTTAGATGTTGTTGCCATCCTCACTCTCACATTCCCTTGAGCTAAAATAGCTTGAGCCATCTCAATTTTCTCCGGTGTTACCTCTTTTAAAACTTCCAGATTATACTCTGTTTTTCCGCACACCATCGACAATGCTGAAGCTATATCCAACCCGATCATATTGGTTCCCGGAATGCCGACTCCCATTCCATTTTTTAAAATGTTGGGACTGACTTCCACCCAAACTTGAGTAGGTACTTCATTGTTGGATCTTAGTATTTCACAAGATTTTGCCACTGCCAAAGCAACCGCTACCGGTTCAGTACAGCCAAGGGCATATTTTACTTCTGATTTGACTAAGTTAATAATTTGGGTAATTTTATCAGGACTCATATTAGTAACTTTCATTAAATTAGACAATTACAATATTTAACAATAGTTTTGTACAACCTACAAAAATACTGAAATTTTTAGAACTCAAATTTTGAAGATTTGTTCATTATTTCGTATCTTTGCAGATTGTATTTTTATGTAATTTAAGATCTAATTATTGACAATATGACTATGACTGCATACAGAACACATCATTGTGGCGAACTCAATATGAATTTCGTTGGAAAAGAGGTAACTCTGATTGGATGGATTCAGAAAAACAGAATCATGGGAGGGATGATTTTCATCGACTTACGCGACAGATACGGCATCACCCAATTGGTTTTTAATCACGAAGTAAACGCGGCTTTGGCAGAAAAAGCTGAAAAGCTTGGTCGTGAGTGGATTATCCAGGTTTCCGGCACAGTGATGGAACGCTATAGCAAAAATCCTAACATCCCAACAGGAGATATTGAGATTATGGTGAACCAACTTCAGGTGATCAACCAATCGAAAGTGCCTCCATTCACCATTGAAGATCAAACCGATGGCGGAGATGAGTTGCGTATGAAATATCGCTATCTGGATTTGCGCCGAAACAAAGTGAAAAACAACCTGATTTTCAGAAATAATGTGGGATTGGCTGTGAGAAACTATCTCCAATCTGTGGGATTTCTCGAGATTGAAACTCCATTTTTGATCAAATCGACTCCGGAAGGAGCCCGCGACTTTATTGTTCCTTCCAGAATACATCCGGGAGAGTTCTACGCTTTACCCCAATCGCCCCAAACCTTCAAACAGCTGCTGATGGTTTCCGGTTTTGACCGATATTTCCAAATTGTTCGCTGTTTCCGTGATGAGGATTTAAGAGCAGACAGACAACCGGAGTTTACTCAAATCGACTGTGAAATGTCGTTTGTGAGTCAAGAGGATATTTTGACCACATTTGAAGGATTGGTGAAGCATATTTTTGCTCAAATCAAACAGATTGAAATAGGACCGATTCCAAGAATGACCTATCAGGATGCGATGAACTTATATGGATCGGACAAACCGGATATCCGATTTGGAATGCAGTTTGTCAACCTGACTCCCTACTTGCAACATCGTGATTTCTCGATCTTTAACCAAGCGGAATGGATTGGAGGAATCGTTGTTCCCGGTGCTGCCAACTACACCCGTAAACAGTTGGACAACATCACTGAGTTTGTTCGTCGTCCGCAAATTGGCGCTTCCGGAATGGTTTACATCATGTGTCAGCCGGAAGGAACTTTCAAATCCTCTGTGGATAAGTTCTACAATCAGGAGGATTTGCAAGAAGTGGCTAAACAAAGCAACGCCAATGCCGGTGACCTCATCCTGATTTTAAGCGGCAAGAAAGAGCAAACCCAAAAACAGTTGGGTGAGTTGCGATTAGAGATGGGAAATCGGTTGGAATTACGGAAAGCGGGCGATTATAAACCATTGTGGGTTGTTGACTTCCCTCTTTTGGAGTGGGATGAAGAAACTGCGCGTTTTTACGCCAAACACCACCCGTTTACCGCTCCCAAACCGGAACATATCGAGCTTTTGCAAACTGATCCGGGAGCTGTAAATGCCAACGCTTACGATTTAGTGATCAATGGAACAGAGATTGGCGGAGGTTCTATCCGTATTCATGATACCCAACTGCAATCTCAAATGTTTAAGGTTCTGGGATTTACCGAAGAGGAAGCACAAGCGCAATTTGGCTTCTTGTTGGATGCATTCCAGTATGGTGCGCCCCCACATGGAGGAATTGCTTTCGGATTTGACCGCCTCTGCGCAGTCCTTTCCGACACCGATTCTATCAGGGATTTTATTGCTTTTCCGAAAAACAATGCAGCCAGAGACACGATGATCCAGGCTCCGGCACCCGTTTCCGAGGAGCAATTGAATGAACTTTCTATCACGATACAGGAGCGAGAAGCGTAACTTTTCCTCCCCCCCTTTTTATTTAAATTAAAAAAAAAGAAAAAAATGACAATGAAAGAGACACAAAACCAATTTAACTCCTTCAATTTAATTCGCTTTATGTGGAAATGGAGAAAGCCTCTTATTTGGATATCCTTTATCGCGGCGGTTCTGGCATTAGGTGTTACTTTTTTAATCAGACCTCAATATAAATCAACCTCCATTATTTACGCGCCCCGAACCAACTCGATTGCCAAAATTTTGATGGGTGAACATGGATACAACGAGCGTTTGGACATCAAAGCGTATGCTGTTGAGGAGGAAACCGAGCAGATGATGCAGATTCTAACATCGCGGGAGTTGCAAGATGTAATCATTGAAAAATTCAATCTGGCTGAGCATTACGGTTTAAAACCAAATATGAAACATTGGCAACATCGTTTGTATAAAACGGTGAATAATCAGTTCATTGTGAAAAGAACGCAATATGGTGCAATTTCCATCACCGTTTCGGATTGGGATAGTCAACTGGCTGCCGATATCTGTAATGAAATTGTGGCTCAGCTGGATACTTTTAAAAATAGAGTTGAACGTGAACGTGCCCAAGCTGCTTATCATCTGTTAGAGAAGCAATTAGAGGAGATTGATCGTGAAATGCAGCGGATCGATGATTCATTGTCAGTTTTGGCTGAAAATGGCGTTTTAGTTCTGGATAGACAAGCAGAAAGATTGACTCAACAATTGGCAATTGCTATTGCACAAGGAAATCAGGGAGCTGTAGCGCGATTGGAAAAAGAGATTGAAAAATTTGCTAAATGGGGTCCTGTTGTCCAAACATTACAAAATGAACAACNCAATTTCAGCAAGTATCAATCCTTGGCAAAATCGAAATTGATGGACGCAAAAATGGATATGGAAAGCAATATGCCGGTTAAATTTGTGGTTGAAAAAGCGATTCCAGCCGATAAAAAATCGTATCCTAAACGATTGATTACTATGATTTTAACTTCTTTGGGTGTCTTTACTGTTACCCTATTTGGTTTATTAATTGCTGAAACTATTGATCCTGAATTTTCTCTTAGAAAAAAAAGATCTTGATCATAAAATATGACTGAAAACATAAAAAGAATTGGAGTATTAACAATTAGTGGCTTATTTATTTTAGCCAATTGTTTTGCTCTGTTCAAAGAGTTCTACTACTTGCCGATACTGAGTGGTGGACTCGTTTTAGTTTTCTTGGCCATATACAGAATTGACTGGCTTATTTACCTGATGGCTCTGGTAACCCCGTTCTCCATTTTGATCGAAAATGATAAAATGAGTCTGGGGATTTCGATACCCAGTGAGCTGATTATGATTCTTTTGACCCTTCTTTTTTTGGTCAAACTGATTTCGGAGATCCGTTGGGAAAAAGCCTACTGGAAACATCCGATTACGATTGCGATTTTTTTCTATCTTTTTTGGATGCTAATCACTTCCATAACCAGTGAAATGCCTTTGGTATCCTTTAAGTTTTTAACTTCCAAACTGTGGTTTATTGGCTCCTCTTTTTTTATGTTGATCTATTTGATCAAAGATAACCCCAAAAGAGCAATCACTTTCTTTAATTTACATGCTATCAGTCTGGCAATAGTGGTAATTTTGATTACCATTAAGCACGCACAAACCGGCTTTTCCGATTATGGTTTACACTGGATTCAGAAACCTTACTATAACGACCATACTGCCTACGGCGCAATTCTTGCTTTTATGCTGCCTTTTAGTGTCAGTTTCTTCTTTCTACCGGAGAATAAAAATTGGCAGAGGACTCTTTATCTTATCTTAACGCTGATCTTTTTGTTTGGGCTTTACTTCTCCTTTTCGAGAGCTGCCTGGTTGAGTGCAATAGGTGCCTTAGGTGTTTATTTTTTAATTCGATGGCGCATTAAATTTTCTTGGTTTGTATTGGGTGCTACGATTATAGGTATCTTTTTTTTCAAATTTTCCGATGATATTTTGTACCAACTAGGAAAAAATAAGCAGGATTCTTCAGCCACTTTTGAAGAACATATTCGTTCCATCGGTAATATCCGGACAGATGCCTCCAATGTGGAACGATTAAACCGCTGGTTTGCTGCATTTGGCATGATTGAAGAGCGACCTGTCGTGGGCTGGGGTCCGGGAACTTATCAGTTTAACTATGCCCCTTTTCAAAAAAACAAATATAAAACGATCATTACCACTAATTTCGGGGATGGAGGCAACGCACACAGTGAGTTTATCGGACCCTGTGCAGAAAGTGGATTTATCGGATTATTCTCCGTATTGGCATTGATGATTATTGTTTTATATACCGGTATTACAACGCTGATAAAAACGAAAGATAAAACACTCCGATTACTCACTTTAGCTGCCACTCTCGCTCTCATTTCGTACTATATTCATGGCACAATGAATAATTTTTTAGATACGGATAAGCTCAGTCTTCCTTTTTGGGGAGCTTTTGCAATCATTACCGTCATATCAATAACCCGAAAACAAGAAGAAAAAAATTCTATAACAAAACAAATTTCATAATTATGATACCTATAAAATATTCCGACATCATTGCTGCTCAGCAAGCCATGCGTAATGTAATCAAAGAAACCTCTTTGATGCATTCCAAAACTTTTTCCAGAATGGCTGACACAGAAGTCTATCTTAAATTAGAGAACCTTCAAACCACCGGTTCTTTTAAAGTAAGAGGTGCTTTTAATAAGCTACTAAGCCTTTCTGAAGAACAGAAACAACGTCCTATCATCGCTGCATCGGCGGGAAATCACGCCCAGGGAGTTGCTTATTCCGCCTCTTATCTGGGACTGAAAAGTACTATCTTTATGCCTACTTTTACGCCCCCAGCCAAGGTCAATGCCACAAAAGGATATGGAGCTGATGTGATTTTAACCGGAACCTCTTTTGATGATGCCTTTGCAGCATCTCAAGAGTATCTGGAAGAACACAATGGAACCTATATCCACCCTTTTAATGATGAAAAAATTATTGCCGGACAAGGTGTAGTCGGTATAGAAATTTTTAGACGTCTTCCAGAGACTGATACCGTTATTGTGCCTATTGGAGGAGGAGGATTAATCAGTGGTATTGCGATTGCTTTAAAAGAGATCAATCCCAATATCAAGATTATCGGTGTGGAAGCAGAAGGTGCTGCATCGATGTTGGCATCCCAAAAAAGTGAAAGTGTATTGGCATTAAATCAATGTCACACTATTGCGGACGGAATTGCCGTAAAAAAACCGGGAGATCTCACTTTCAATATTGTAAAAGAGTTAGTTGATGATATTGTAACCGTTTCCGATAAAGAGTTGGCTCACTCAACATATTTGTTAATCCAACGTGGAAAACTGCTGGCTGAACCTTCCGGAACCGCTGCATTAGCCGCCGCTATCTTTAAAAAGTCTCCTTTGATGGGAAAATGTGTGGTTCCTATTATCAGTGGTGGAAACGTGAATTTGAACCTGTTCCAACAAATTATTGATCAAGGGATGATGCAGGAAGGATTGAAAGCTCATGTCCAATTTATAGTACTTGACCAGGCAGGAGAATTGAAAAAAGTGTTGTCTATCCTGGAAGATGAAACTATCAACATTGCTCATATTATTCATGAACGTTCAATTACCTCTGTTCCTGTCGGAAAAGTATTAATTGAAGTGACTGTCAACTTACAACGTAAAGAACAATTGGAAATTATTAAAGAAAAACTCTATCAAGAAGGTATCACCTGTAGCGTTATTTCATAAGATGTTAAAAAAAGGGAGCTTACTGATTTCATTATTGCTGCTTGGATTTGTTTTACAAGCCCAGTTCTATAATGGATCACTACTCACTTTTGGAAAAAATAGAGTTCAATATCAAAAATTCAATTGGCAATATTTCAGGGCAATCCAATATGATGTCTATTTTTATCCCACCTCTAAGGCTTTGGGAGAGTATACTTACGGAAAAGCTCCGCTTTTTATAGAAGAGTTTGAACGAAAATTCAACTTTTCTTTGAGTAAAAAGATCAATTTTATCGTTTATAACACCCAGTCCGACTTCAGAGAGTCCAATTTTGGTCATGATGATGAGGATTTCTATAACAGAGGGGGTATCACCAATATCTACGGGAATAAGGTATATCTCTACTTTGACGGCAACCACAATCACTTTGACAATATGATCCGAAGTGGTATTGCCATTCTTTTTGCCCGCAGTATCATTGAAGGAGAGAGTGTGGGAGCCAATATTTCTTCGGAACACTTAAACTATATTCCCAACTGGTTTTATAGTGGTTTAGGCTCCTACATGGCCGAAAATTGGTCCCCGGAAATTGATATCCAAATCAAAAAAGGGATTCTTTCCCGACGCTTTTCTTCTTTGGAAGACCTGGATCCTGTTGAAGCAACTTATGCCGGTCATGCTATCTGGAAATATATTGCCGACAAGCACGGTCCTGCAGCTATTTCCAAAATTATATCTTACACCCGTTCCTTGAGAAGTGTCGATAAAAGTTTCTTATATGTGACCGGTTCTTCACTGAAAGAGCTGGTTCAAGAGTGGTATCGTTATTCGGTTGTTCTTTATTATGATGATATAAAAAAAGGGGGGAAGGATGAGCATCGCACCCCGGCTCTTCAACGGGTCAAAAAGAACAGAGTTTACACTCAGCTAAGGCTTGCCCCGGATGGAGAACAGTTCGCTTTTGTGACCAATCAACAGGGACAAATCAAGATTTGGATCAAAACCGCTGACTCTAAAAAACCCAAACTTGTTTATAAAAAAGGGAAAAAAACAGAAGATAAACCGGATCTCTCCTACCCTATTATTGGTTGGCACCCTAACGGAAAAATATTAGGATTCACCGTAGAAAAAGAGGGTCGCTGTTTCTTCTATCCCTACGATGTTTCTAAGAAAAAAAGAGAGAAACCCTTTCTGATTGATGTGGAAAAAATCACTGATTGGTGTTTTTCTGACGATGGCAGATATCTCCTCTTTTCGGGATTTAGAAATGGACAATCCGATATATTTCTCTACAGTTTCCAGGCACGGTCATATCAAAACTTAACTCAAGATTTCTATGATGATTATGGTCCTCGATTTTTCAATAATCAACAGGATATCATCTTTTCTTCCAACAGACCTGTCGATTCTTTAGATCCCGGAAATCGATTTTATCACACTCAAAATCAACCCAAATATGACCTTTTTTTGTATCGGTATGCGAAAAAAGATAACCAGTTGCTGCAAATAACCGATACGCCAACCGGATCTGAAACAGATATTCAGGTTTTAGGAAAAAATAAAATTATCTATTTGGGCGATCAGAACGGAATCAAAAACAGATATTTAGCTCAATTTGACAGTAGTATCACGAAGATTGATACTGCCATCCACTATGCTTATTTTGCAAAAAATAGTCCCCTGACAGATTACAGTCATTCTATCCTGGAACATCATTATGATAAACATTGCGAACAAATCGGTGATCTTCAATCTATTAACGGATTGGATCAAATTTTTATAGAACCTTTTGAATTAAAAATAAGGGCAACCTCTCCCCCACTCACCCAAAATATGACCTCTTCTTTGGCAAAACAGCATTATGAAGACTCTATCAATAAACTGATTCGTCAAGTATCTATTCCACAGAAGCGGAGAGGAGTTCGTCAGGTTATATACGCAGATTTGAACAAAGGAGCAGATCCCCCCAAAGATTTTAATTCCCAAAATGATACGCTGGAAAAAAAAGTAGAAAGGATCATCAGTTTTCCTTTTGAAAATCCTTTAACAAGGAATTATTACACTCAATTTACAGTCAATAAGTTGATCACCCAGGCTGACTTCAGCTTTTTAAATACTTCTTACCAGCAATTTACCGGTTTAAACATTCCTATCTATCTCAATTCCGGAATGAATGCTTTAATTATGGTTGGAATTCAGGATATACTGGAAGATTATCGCATCAGTGCCGGTTTCCGACTTCCCTTTTTTGGAATGGGTTCCGAAGTGATGCTCAGCTATGAAGATCTGTCGAAACGTTTGGATAAACAGATTGTCTACTATTATCAAGCTATTGGACAATCTGTTGATTATCAATATCTGAAACAAAGAACAAACTCTATTTTTTACAACTTAAAATATCCTTTTGATAAATTTAACAGCATCCGGCTTTCTCTGAAAGGCAGGGAAGAAAAATTTGTTGAAGGAGTATTGAGTGATTCGGCTTTAACTGCTCCTGTAACCACGGAATATTGGAGTGGCGTTAAATTAGAGTATGTTTATGATTCTTCGAAAGAGTTGTTTGTCAACTTATGGAAAGGAGATAAACTCAAAATTTTTGCCGAATTGGATTTTCGTGTAAGTAAAGAGTCTTTGAATCTGTTTGTTGTAGGCGTCGATTATAGAAAATCGATCAAACTGTATAAAAATATGACCTGGAGTACACGTTTTGCTGCCAGTACTAATTTTGGAACTGCCAGATTGGTGTACTACATGGGTGGTGTAGACAACTGGATTAATCCCACTTTTAACAGCGAAATATATGTAGATAGGAGTAAAAATTACCATTATCAAACATTGGCTACCAATATTCGGGGATTTGACCAAAATATTCGTAATGGCACCTCATTTGTTGTTTTATCATCTGAATTGCGAATTCCTTTTATCCAGTTGTTATTTAAAAAAACTGTTTCTTTAGACTTTTTGAACACCATGCAGTTGGTTTTATTTGGGGATATTGGAACCGCCTGGACCGGACTCACTCCCTATTCAGCTGACAATGCATTATATATCCGTTATATCCAATCCGGGAACATTACAGCGATCATCACTCGTCAAGTGGACCCTTGGGTTGCCGGATTAGGTTTAGGGCTTAGAGCGACCCTATTTAGCTATTTTTTCAAAGTTGATTACGCCTGGGGCATTGAAGATATGCGCTTTATTAGTCCCAAAGGCAGATTTGTGATTTCTCTGGGAACAGACTTTTAAAGGTAGAAGGTAGAAGGTAGAAGGAAAGGCGGAAGGCGGAATTAAAATTTAGATCAAACGGAATTCTAGTTTTGGGTTCCGTTTTTATTTTTATCTTTATTTTTTTAAAATAGAAAAAATAAGGGGGCAGACAAGTTCATCCTATTTTGATATTTTATTTCCCCACTCTCACATGTTACTACTTTTGGGAAAATAAGAGATTGCATATCATAACACCCTGATAATCAAGTTTTAAAATCCGAAATCTGTCCTCCGAAATCAATTCTACCTTCTGCCTTCTACCTTGTAACCCGTAATTCGTAATTCGTAATTCGTAATTGGACTCGCGTCCTGAAAGGCATAAAATTCCAGAGTGGGGTAAAAACACAACAACAAAGGGAAATATAATCTGCCCCCAATTTTTTTTAATACCAAATAAGCAATAAGAAGTTAGAAGTACTTATAACTCATTGTTTTGAGCTAATTTTGATATTGTTTCATGTGAACTAACAGTTGAACCATTCGGGACGCGACTTGAAGTCGCATCCCGAATAAAAAGTTACTGTTTAATCACTTTATAATAGATATCACCTGAATTATCAACAAATTTTATGATATACAATCCGTTTGTTAGAGCTGATGTGTTCAAAGTAATTTCTGTTTCCAGTATTCCTTTGAACACTATTTGTCCAATACCATTGTACATCGTAAATTGATAGGTTTCAGAGGATTGATTCTTAATTGTTAACAAATCTGCAAATGGATTAGGACTAATTAGGATCAGGTTTTTATCATATTCCTGAACTATAACATTGTCCACAAGAATCGAATTGGACTGTTCTGATGGACAATCATTTTCAGTAACAATAACATAATAAGTTCCATTTGCAGTCAAAATCAACTCCTGATTCGTTTCATTGGGCATGATACCATCCTGATTGTACCATTGGTTCCCTGTTACTGAAGAAGACACTAATCTGTCATCATTTAGAACAATGGTGGGTGTTGGAGGAGTATAATTAACAAGCAAATTAATGGTAATTATACTATCACAACCTGCAGTATTAGGAATCACAGCTGTTTCTGTTCCGGAAGTAGTATAAACCTGACCATCCGGTGCAGTGTAGCTGTCACACACAGTAACTGAAATAGTGCTGGTTGTATTGTTGTTTACAGTAATAGTTAGAGTTGAAACATCTCCCTCTCCACATGAATTTAATCCCTGTACAGTAATGTCGCCGGAAATTGCTGTATTGCCAAAGTCAACCGTGATTGAATTGGTGGTACTGCTTCCTGTCGCTCCGGTGGGCAAAGTCCATACATAAGATGTGGCATTGGTGATTTCTGGAACGGTATAAACTACACCACTCTCTCC
>JGI24711J26586_10002708_pt1 | contig 12401 bp, 10 predicted proteins | sample BioPla3DNA1_FD_26586 | JGI IMG/M metagenome (IMG submission 26586)
CCATTTATATCATATCCATCTATATCGAATCCATCTCTATTGAATCCATTTTTATCAAAGCCTAGATTATTGAATCCATTCTCATCATACCCATCTCTGTCGAATTTATCTTTGATCATGTCGATATCTTCTTTTGAGGTGGACCTTATTATGTCCATTTTTCTTTTTTCTTTTTCCTGTAGTCTATTCTCGTACTTTTCGGTACACCTTTTTAAAATATAAAAAAATATTAAATCAGCAACAACAATACCAATAATATAGATAATATAATTTATTATATTTGGAGTAGTTGCAATGGCAGAAAATATAAAAATACTAAATAAAAATATAATTAGGGCACACCACATAGACAAGTCTTCCGATAAATTAGCGTTTATTATAATTTTTGATATTAAAATTACAACTAAAAAATAACCAATTAGTGGGATATTGATAGGTATATTTTCAACGATAGAAGATAAATAAAATATTAAAAAAATTGTTAGTAATAATACAATGTTTACTTTCATTCATTTGATATAATATCATAATCAATTACTAAAATAGTTCTCATTGATGGCAATCCACTTTCTTTATCTCCAATTAAAAGAGCTTGCATGGTTAAATTATTTTCATATGCTAAATGATTTATCCAATCATTTTCTTTTTGTTGTGACATTCTTCTGCTCCATAAATTATTATTATCTTTGGATAGTAAAACTAGCTCATTTATTTGTAGAGATATCTTATTGAAACTAGAAATTCTTTTTATTATTTTTTCTACTTTTTTCTTTCCCTCATCTACTATTTTAGGTAATTGATATATTAATGAGTCCATGTATTCTTGATATTTTTTTAAATTAAGTAACTCTCGTGCATTCTAACTATGCTCAAGTTGGTTGTCTGTCTTGAACAAAATCCGAACTTTTTTCAAAGAAAATCCGGACGCTGAATTTTGACAATTTTCGCTCGGGCAGGCAAAAAAGAAGGGGGTTAGGGGAAAAGAATTTTTGCCTACCCTTGCTTTTCCGTCGCCGAATTTCGTGCCCTGCAAAGCGGGGTTGGCCGTCGTTATTTTTTTCTTCTCTTCTCTGCCCGTATACTGTAAGCAACATCTTCGACCGCTACTAATTTACTTTTACTCAAAACTATTTTGATGGCACGAGAAATATCGTCAAAATAATTGAACATCTCATCTTGCGGTTTTATACCTTTTGTTTTGTTTGCTTCCAAATGGACATTACCGCAGGTCCAAAACGGAATTTGTTCTTTTTTTGTACCAACACGACCCGGCAAATCGTTAGTGAAAAAACGAATTGTAATACCGATTGTTTTTTTGTCCTTTTGCATATTTTTAATTTAACAAATCTTCTAAGTTTTTACTAATTTTTGTTTCCGATTTTCCTTCTTTCGGTTTTATCTTCTGTTCTTTTTTTATGCTTGCCCCTTTAATTTCGACCTTGCTAAACAATGATTCTTGGTTTTCTTTTGCTTTTTCTTCTCTATCAAATTTTGTAATCAATTTTTCAACTTTTTTCAACTCGGCTTTGTTTTGCCATTCTTGCCACTGTTCTAAAATAAGATTTAATCTTTCTTCCAGCCAGTCGCTTATCTCACCTGGTCTTGATCCAATCTCATCAATATGCGCTAAAAATATTGGATAATTCAACTGATTCACATCAACTTCTAAACCTTCACTTTTTTTGACTTCCCTAATTTTCTCGGCATATAAAATAGACATTTTCATAGAAGCGGATTGCGCTCCCTTCTTTAATTGTTTTACGGTCGTTCCTCGTTTAAAAGAACCCGGTGGCAGGCTAATAATAGCTAAAATATTACAATGTTTAGCAATATATTTTCGCAAAAATTCGTCTTGTGAATTTGAAAATATTCCTTCCGGCAACACCAAACAAATTTTCCCGCCAATACTAGCAGACTGAACCGCTTGTTGAATTGATAAATTGTATTCCGAAATTTTATCTTTTTTACCATCATTATTTAAATCATTACTTAGATTTTCGAAAATTTTATTTTCATCGCCATGTTCATATTTGCTACTTCCAGCCGGATTACCTACAACTAAGTCCCAATTTTTGCCGTGGTAAAATAAACCATTATCTTTTTTGATGGGAACTAATTTTAATTCCTCACCGGTTTTTTTGAAATACAAAGCAAAATATGTTTTAGCGATAATATAAGGTAAATCTTCAATATCAATTCCCATCACATTTTCTAACTCTAAATTATTTTGAACCACTGCCGTCGCTAAAAATCCTCCGCTCCCGCACTCAAAATCTAAAACTTTTGTATGCTTATTTAATTTGCCAATCAGACCAAAGACAAAATCAATGACGCATTTCTCGGTCAGATATTGGTTAAATTCTTCACCTTGGAAAGACCGTAAAATTACCTTGCGGAATTCTTTGGCAATTTCCGGGCCAAGCGAAGCAATAAAATCAAATCGCTTGAATAAATCGCGGATAGCCTTTTGACCTTGTAAATCTAATTCAGTATAAGGGTAATCGCCGGTGTATTTTTGCGGATTTAATAAATAGTTATAGATTTGATAAACAACTTCTTTGACAATGTCTTTTGTTATTTTTTCTTCTTTTTTGTGATATTTAAAAATAGAGATTAATTCATCAAAAAAATCTATGCTAAAATTTTTCGGCTCCAAAATACGCGCCCTGTATTCTACAGACAAGCCATAATATGAAATTAATTCTTCAAATGGCAATACTTTAATTTCCTCGGTGGTAAAATCGGGAATTGGTTTTGAATAATCTATGCTCCATTTGTAAAACTTAATATCTTTACCTACGGTTGTAGCTAAAATTTTAGGCGGCAAGCCGGACGGAGCAAATTCCGATTTGTCTATGGGAAAGTTTTTTAGGTACACCAATGCCTCTTTAAGCGCGGCTTCGTGGCTTTTGTGTTTTGTCTTGGCTTCAACTAAAAGTACTGGTTCGCCGTTGTGATAATAAACAATATCAATAGAGCCGGCGCGTCCGCCGCTTGGCCTGAAAATCGGGACATCGTTTATTTTCACCCGCTCCGCATCGTGGATCGGATAACCAAAATTACTTGCTAAAAACGGCAAGATGTCATTGATAATATAAGAATTTTCTGACCTTTTCTCCGGCATAAAATTAAATTACATCTTTTCTTTTGCCGCAAATAACGGCCTCGGTTTTAGCGATTAAATCTTTCAACATCTTTTCGGCAGTTTCTATATTCTTTTTATATTCCGTCTCATTATTATTTTTCTTCGCTTCCATTGCTTTATCATAATATGCAAACATTTCTTTATATCTTAATTCAATATTTAATTGAATGTGATCTGAGATAAAAGGAATTTTATAAGACCCTAAAGAGAATTGACTAATATTTTCAGAGCCGACCCCATGTTGTAGTCTTTCAAGAAAAATCCTTCCAATTGTTGTGTTCAAATAAACTGTCAAATAATAAGGATTTATTCTCCTAGCTTTTAATATAAAGATTGCATTATCTACATGACCTTTATATCTTTCAGAAACAACAATAGTACATCTCTTAACACAGCCTACTCCCTTTCTGACGAAGAGAATGTCGTTTACCTCTGTTAATCCTTTTTCATTAAATTCTTTATCTTCCTTTGAGATGGTGTTAACATTTAATAAAAAATCTAATCCAATACAAGGACTAAATCTATTGTTTTCGTCAATATGAATCTTAAATTCTGCTAACCTAAATACCGGAGGACTTATAACATTGAATTCCCCTCCTTTTCTTCTTTTAGTACTAAGAACGGAGGAAATTCCATGCATTTCAATTAAACTATTGCTAGGATTTTTGATATCCTCTAAAGGAATGTACGAAAATCTTAATTCCTTAAATTTTTTCTCCCAATAGTCAAACCTTGGGTGCCAATAACCGGGACTCCACCTACTTGCCGGCTTTTCTTCCATCATCTCCTTTAATGTCTTATCCACTCTCACCATCACAATTTCCCGACCTTTTCCATCTGTTGTTGTTTGAACTAAATTTTTCTTACTCATAGTTTTATTGTAATAATTTTTATAATTATCTTTAACTAAATTAAAATTTTTTTCGTCAAGAGAATCAACTGAAGCAAGAAAGACCGGATAATCTTTCCGCTCCTTCTCTTGGTCTTTATATTTTCGCAAGAACAAAATACTGGTTTTGGCGGTTGTACCGACATTTTTGAAAGCGTCGCGTGGTAAAGAAACAATCGCTTCTACTTTTGCTTTCTCGCTGATAAATTCTCGCACATAGTGAGAATTTGAATTGGTTAAAATGCCGTCCGGAATAATTATCGCTATCCAGCCACCCGGCTTCGCAAGCTGTATAAAACGCTCTATAAATAGAATTTCTATTGGTATTCCTTCCGCAATTTTACTTACTTCAGTAATTGATAGTCTATAACTTATCGGTGATTTTTCTTTCAAACTATCAAATAATCCTGCCTTAATTGTTTCTTTTTCTTTGTTACTTTTTTGGCTATATTTTCTAAAACCAAAGATTTCAAACTTTTCTAAAGCATCTAATAACTTTCTATTCTCAAATGTTAATTTACCTTGGAAATCAACACCGATACCGCCATACGGCGGATTGCCTACAACCGCGTCAAATTGCTGGGCGCTTATGTCTTTTTGTTTTAACTTATAGCGATATTTATTTTTATGCTGTTCCCAGTGAATTTTATCCAGCCCGTTCTGGTGAAAGAAATGCGCTTCTAAATCTTCCTCTTTGCCGCCAAATTCTTTTAATAAATTGATTTGTTTCCATTTTTTAACCACTCCTTCATCAATGTCTAATCCGAAAATATAATCAGTTTTTGTAAAACCAGTTTTTATTGCCATTTTTAAGAATACTCCCTCGCCAACGGCCGGATCTATAACTGAAGGAAAATGTTTTCGTGATTCCCAACGACTAGATTCCTTTTCCTCTTTTTCTTTCCAAATTTTCAAAATGTCAAAAATAAAATCCGCAATTCTCTGGTCAGTATAGAAAATTCCCAAATCTTGTTTTTTTTGTTTAATTTTTTTTATCATATTATTGAATAGTAAAATGGGTCATTGCAATCATTTCTTCATAAAATTTTAATTCTAATTTATCCCTCAATGCTTTTTGTTCTTTTTCTCGTTTTTTTTCTCCCTCTGCTTTTTCTTTGTACGCCCTCATATTTAATCTGCCTAATTGTATATCAATATCTTGTATTTTTTTGCGATATTTTTCACGTTCGGCAAAATCAGACGAATTATCTTTTTTACGAATTATTTCTTTCTTTTCATTCTCATATTTCTTTATTTTATCCTGTGTTCGTAATGCATAATCATCGTAAAACCTGCTTATTCTCTCTATTTCCTTGTCAAAAAGACGCTCGTTTCTTTTCTGATACATTTCCACGACTGGCTTTTTCCATTTTTCCCAAGTTTGAAGCAAAAACTCTTTTTTAATAGGGGAATTTTCAAGTGTTTTCCCAGAATCAACACTTTCCACGCCAATGAATTCATTAGCAATTGCCACATCCAATATGCTGAATTCATCTTTTGTTTTTTTGAGAAACACTAGTGGCACTAAAATTTCTTCCGTCTCAACTCCGGCTATCTTCAACTTCCAAAGAAATATAAATCCTTCTTTTCCAATTGCGCCGCTTAACTGGAATATTTTACTATTATGTTTTGTCAAATAGAAAATTAATGATGGTATTGGTTTAGTTTGTAAATTAAGCCCTTCTTCAATAATCTTTTTGATAACAGGATGGTCTTTATGGGCGCGAGAAATTTTTCCTTTTTCATTATCACGAAGTTCACGAAACGCAACGGGAAATTCGTATCCGTTTATAATATAGACAGATTCATTGTTAGTTGGCTTTAATTCGTTGCCCAATGTTAATCTACAAAGGAGCAGAAGATCCTTATCAAAATCAGAAATAACTCGTTTTGTCTCGGCTTTCATTTCTTTAAACAAGACAGCAACAGATTGATCGGTATTTTCCAATAAAAGATTTCTATATTGTAAAGTCGTTTGAGAAATAACATCTTTTAAGCTCTCTTGGAGCTCGGCAAACGCTTTTTCATATTCTTCCGGCGTGCGACAATTTTGATAAATTCCAAGTATCTTTTTTTCAAAATTCAATCCAGATTCCAACGCGCCTAAAATTTCGTCAGAACTGCCAAAAAGACCATTAAATAAATGAAGTTTTTGTTCCAGTAGCTCTAATACCCGTTTGTCCGCATAATTTTTGGTATTAAGAAAATTAGCAACCACTACCTGATATTTCTGGCCATAACGATGGCAACGACCAATCCTCTGCTCTACTCTTTGAGGATTCCAAGGCAAATCATAGTTGATAACAATATTACAAAATTGTAGATTTAATCCTTCTGCACCAGCTTCAGTTGTAAGGAAAACTTGCTTATTTTTCCGAAAATCATGAATTAAAGCTTGCCGTATGTTTGCATTAGCAGAACCTTGGGTGGCTGCTTCAGGAAAGTCTTTTTTCCATTGCTCAAAAGATTTTCTTGCTTCTGGCGAATTATTTGAGCCATTAAATTCAACAAAAGAAATTCCCGCGTCTTTTAGTAATTTTGATAGATATTTTTGGGTGCGAGTTGACTCAGTAAATATTACGGCTTTCTCTGGCCATTTTTCTTTCCTTGCTTTAGAAAAAATTTGAGTAAGTGCCTCTATAAGTTTTTTACCTTTAGTGTTTTCTCTAATTTTAATTGCCAGTGCATAATATTTTTCTAATTCTTCTATCTCGTTTTTAATATCTTGATTGGTAAATACAGCATCAACTCTCTGTCTTTCTTTTTTTTGCTTTTGTTCTACGCCTTCAAGCTCTGACTCCTCAAATTCTTCTTCCAATCCCTCATCAATAATAGGCTCTGATTTTAAATCTTGACCTAATGTTTTATTTTTTCGCAATTCAAGTTCTGCTTTAAGATTTTCACTTAATTTTTTAAGCGTATCGGCAATAGCAAAAGATGAACTGGCTAATAGTTTTCTATAAACTAACACCATTAAATTCCTTTGTGTTGTTGCAATAGCCGCAACATTAGGTCTCTGCAGATAAGCAGAAACTTTTTCATATAATTCAATTTCTTCATCTGTAGGGGTGAAATCGAAAGTCATTGATGTCCTATCGGTAAATTGAACATATTCTAGAACTTGTTTTCTCAAGGTTCTGATGATAATTCCGGAAATTGACATTGGATCATCTTTTTCGTTCCCGCGAATTAGCTTTCGCAATTCCTCTAATCTTAATTTGGCAAGCTCTGGCTGATCTTTTAGTGGCTGTATAAATTTTGTTTTAAAACTATAAGGAGATCCGAGGAGTTTATCATCTATAAAACTGGCCATGCCATATAATTCTTCGAGGTTATTTTGCAAAGGAGTTGCGGTTAATAAAACCTTCGGTTTATCTTTAATAACTTCGCGAATATCATAAGCCATTTTTGAGGCATCTCTCCCCTTAAAAACCCGCCTAAAGCGATGTGCTTCGTCAATAACAACAACATTCCAAGGTTGTTTCTCAATTAGGCCGAGGTGGGTATAAGCAAAGTGATAAGAAACAATAAAAACTCCATCATAAGTAAATGGAACATTACTGCCGCCATTTATTTGTCTATTAAATGAAGGGCCATCCCAAACTTCTGATTCAATACCAAATTTTGAAAGTAATTCATCTTGCCATTGCTTGCGTAACGATGCTGGTGTCATAATCAAAATTCTTCTTTTTCCTTCGGCCCATAATTGAGATATTATTATTCCGGCCTCGATTGTTTTACCAAGACCAACCTCGTCGGCTAAAATAGCACCACGAGAAAGAGGACTATTAAACGCATAAAGTGCTGCATGAATTTGATAAGGGTTAAGGTCAATCGTTGATTTTGCTAAAACAGAAGATAATCTAGTCAAAGAGCCGGCCATTTTTTGAAGACTTATTTTTTCTGCGAGATATTTTTTAAGAAAAACTGACATATTTCTACTTTATTAAATCATCAATGCCAATACTCAATGCTTTGGCGATTTTTGCCAAGATTTCTATTGTTGGGTTTTTATTGGAGCCGGATTAATTTTAATTCGTGTTATATGTAACATCAGCGATTTTTAACAATCTAATCTATTCTGCGAAATCCCTATTTTTTGCCTGTATTTTTTGATATTTTTGGCTATTGTGGATTTGTTGTTTGACTTCATTGTATATATTACTATAATTAAAGTAATAGTAATGGACATTCGTTAATCTATTGCTAATAATATCAAAAAATTAGGAAAAGGTAAATAGGAGTTCTTTTGTGTCGCCTGCGTTGGGTTGGGCGGGCAAAAATTCTTTTTCTCCTAACCCTCTTCCTTTTTGCTTTGCCCGCCCGAGCGAGGTGGGAACCGAAACTTTACTAATTTGGCAGGGATTAGTAAAGGACGTTAGAACTATAAATAAAAAGAGGTAATTATAATTTTGTTTATATATTAATATTTTATTCACACTCTTGAATGTATCTTACATATAAAGGCTCAGCTTCATTAACAGCTTTTTCCCATTTTTCTAGCTGACCAGGATAGTTATAAGATGGATCTTTTTGAAACTTATCTAGATTTTCTTTGGCAGATTCGTAAAATTTAATTATGTTATTATGAATATATAAAGCACTCCCCCAATCTGGAGTTTCTTTTATTAATTCTAGACAATAGATCTCTTTTTCTAGTTTTGATTGTTTATTTTCGATATTATTAATAGTAATAAATATTTCATCTATCTGTTTAGCTAGAATTTGCATTGATTCTTCTATTGTCTTACCTTCAATCAAAGAAGAGACAAAAGTGCCTCCAAGGATAATCGTTGGAAAAGATAGAAATCCTATTAATATGCCTATTATTATATATTTTTTCATTTTTATTATTTTTTATAAAAATTAACTGTGATCGAAAAATTTATAGAATAGGGGGGGGGAGTTATCAATTGAAGCTTCTATTAATCATTATTATACTTCCCTCGCTCGATATTTGAATTTTTAACAAATNTTAGAAGCATTATAAANTTCTACTGGACAAGTATTGAAAATGTTGAGAAAGTTATTGATATTTACAGGTATAGCTATTTTAAGGAGATTTAATTATTTTTGGGAATTATCATAATACCTGTATAGGCATTGGGATTATTTATAACCTTTACGGGTTGAGTTGTAAAATTTATTAATTTTTTAGCGCCTATTATTTCTTCAAGTTTTTTTATATTTTTTGTTGATCCTGATGGATCGTCTGTTTCAACAAAAAAATCTATTATTTCACGACTTGCGACATGATAGGAAGCTGTTAGTTTATAGCCATTTTTTTCCCAAGTTTTGGCCCATTCTTTTGACAGTTGATCTTCTGATTTTATGTTAACTTGAACATCTTCAGGTTCTTTGTCCCAGATTGGTTCTCCTAGAATATTTTTTATCTCATCTATATTTTTTCNATACAAAGATTCAAAATTAAAAATAGCTTNNATTTCTTCTTTTTCTTCTATTGATAAATTATTTTCCTGTAGATCTGGTGCTGTTATTCCAAACAAAACAAAAAATAAAATCACTGCCCCTGTAAAAAATAAGCTTGCTTGCTTTCTTGTGGTTTCCTTTTTTGTAATACGATTAAATGCAGAAGGATTTATTATGGCAATAATTAAACCTAATAATGAGAACAAACATAATGTTAGGAATAAATTGTTCATATCTTTTTTATTATTTATTATTATTTATAGTCCCTTTTTCTTTAAACAACCCTTTTAAAACAATTTTTTTTATAAAATTATTCATATTTTATCTTTTAAAAAAATTAAAAATATTTTTAAAAAAATTCATTATTTTATTTTCTGAATTTTTAACATTATTAGTTGAATCAACTTGATTGGCATCACTAGTATTATTTTTTAAATCATCTTTTTTATTTTGAATGCTTTTTATGTTATCGGGAACCAAACTACTGTTTATCCACCCTTCCATTGTTTTGCCGTTTTCATGAACTTTTACTTTAAACCATTCATCGTTTTTTTCTAATATGTTAGCCGTTGCATTGATTGATCCAAACTTTAAAATTTTACAATCAAAACCACCACATTCTCTTATATTTTCGTTGCCAACTAATTTAAATTCATAGAAAGACTGATTGATATTGGTATCGACATCATTAGCAACATTGCTAGTGGGCTCTTCTTTTTTAATTTCAATGTCATTTACAGTTTGATTTTCTTTATTATTGATAATCTTATCTTGTTGTTTAATGCAGGTATTTTGAGATGAACTCCACTTATATCCAACATCACAAAAACAAGAACTATTTCCATTATTACCTTTTTGACCATGAATATTTAATCCAAAATTGTTAATACAGTTCTCTGTGTGTGTTATACATCTATTTTCATTCATCACATAACCTTCGTTACAAATACATTCATTATTTATTTTTTGAGAATTAATTGGACAAGATATACTGGGAACGCATTTAGATTTATCAGAATTCATTTCGTAACCAGAGGAACAATAACAATAATCTTTATCGCCATAAGAATTGGACCCGTATTTATCTTGACAAATTTCGTTATAGCTTAAACATCTACCTTCTATTGCTAAATATTCTTCGTTACAAATACATTTATTATTCTGATTAGTGGAATTTATGGGACAATTTATTTCAGCATTATTAAATTTTGCCTCTAATTGTCTTATAATGTCTTCTTTTTGTTTATTGTAATATTCGTCCAATCCAATCGCTTTACATTCTAATTCTGCTGAAGATATTGTTATGGATAGGTTTTTTTGATATGTTAGCACCATATGAGAACTATAGTTCAATTCTGCTGTTTTTTTTGCTATTTGGGAATTATACTTGCTAGAGATAGCTTTTTTTTCTTCAGTAATAGAAGTTGCAGAAGCTGACCTGTTAGAGGCAATGTCAAGCTCTTTTTGTTGATTAATCTTTAATTGATTAATTTCATTTCTTATATTTTCAATATTGTTCATNTCCGATTGGACTTTTGCTCGCAATGCCGGTATATCATATTTTTCTAATAATTTATTCCAGGAAGAAGTTGAGCAACTGGTTGGTTTACACTCTTGCATGTCAATATATTTTATACTGCTATCTCTCCACCCATCGTTACAGATAACACCACCATCCCAGTTAGGACCAATAGAACAATTAACTCCGCCATGATCAGAACAAGCTCCTGAGGTAGCAGAGATCACAAAAGGTAATGAAGCTAAGCATCCAAGAAAAAAAACTAATCTTTTCATACTTTAAAATTTAAACATCTCAAAAAGAAGTATTATTATTTATCTTAATAAATTGTTGATTATATTTTAACATTAAGTCATTATAAGATAAAATAATAAATATTACAAATATGGATAGTGAAGAAATATTAAAAAATACCAATGAATTACTGAGACAGTATTGTAAAAAGATAGAATCTATAATAGAAATTGATAAAAATAAATTTGAAATTTCTAAATTTAATGGGAATTTTTATAGTGAAAGAAAAAAAATAAGAGATTTATTTTCTATACCAAAATTAATAGAAGACGATGACTCTTGGGAGGATTTTTATATAGATGAAAATGAAAATGACTATCCTTTCGAAAGAAGCAAGTGGAAAGATTCTCTTTCCGATGAAGATAAATACAATTTTCATAAAGAAATAATTAAATCAATAAAATTTTTAGATTTTTCATACGCCCTATCTGACTGGCTTGAAAGATGTGTTTTGTATGAAAAAGAAACACAGTTTTCTAATATGGATTATATGTTTTCTGGGGCCAACATTCTTTTTGAATTAGAAGAAACAGACAAAATTAATATCAGCGAAAAGAAACTATTAAAAGAGGCTGTTAAATTGCTACATAGAAAACATTCTGATGTCCTTTCTAAAAAGGAATTAAAAAATATTTTGAAAAAAATTAATGATCAGCCTGTTAGAAAAGAGCGTAGAAAAAGAAAAATAGACGAAGCTATTACAATAATCAAGGAACATGGTNAAAAAATNAAATATTACGAGCCCAATGTTCCTGTTGCAAATTGGAAAAAACAATCAATAGAAGGGACAGAAAAAACATATAAAATGACCGATATGAGAATAGCATTAAGGTTAACTGATGACGATGATAATATAAATAAAAAAAAAGAAAGTGTTAAAAAGTTAAGACAAAGATGGTCTAAAAAATTGAAAAAATAATGTCCCCTTTTAAAACTTCATCTGTGCCATAATAAACTCAGAATAAAAACTGGGTTTTTTCATGGAAATAAAATCAGAAAAAATTAAAGAATTTCAACAAATTTATAAAGATAAATTTGGCGAAGAGATTACAGAAGAAAAAGCTATAGAATTAGCTGGTCGACTTTTACTTCTAATTAAAGCAATTATAAATAAATAAAAAAAA
>JGI24711J26586_10002712_pt1 | contig 12397 bp, 15 predicted proteins | sample BioPla3DNA1_FD_26586 | JGI IMG/M metagenome (IMG submission 26586)
GCATGTGGGCATCACCTTCCTTTCATAATTTGGATTTTTATAGTAAAGTATTATTTTTATTTACCACCAAACTATTATTTGAAAGAAAGTGATTATATATTCAAAACTACTTATTACACTATTCATCCTTGTGTTCAAAATTAACCACTTTTCCATCACATAATTTACTAAAATGTATTGTTACAATATCCAATCCATAGGGTGGATTATGTGCTCCAACATAAGTTGATATTTGTATTTTCATTTCATATTCATAGGGAGCAACTGCTTTAACATCTGTTGTTTTTATTAAATCAAAGCCCATTAGTTCTTTATAATAATTATCAACTGCTTCTTCAATTTGGGGTACATAGATACCCATAATTTGCTTTTCTAAAAAAGATTCTCTTTCTTGACAATTTAGTTTACTCCATTCAGTCTGAGGTATTGAGCTTGTGAATAATTTATCTGCTAAAACATTATTTTGTTTATCATAAAAATTCTGTTGATGTTTAGGTGTGTTACTTGAAACAAAGGTTACAAACAATGAAAATAGTATTACAATAAATGTGGAAATACAGAATAGCACATACTTATTCTTCAAAAGTACCACCTTATTATAGTCACTAATTATATTTTCCCCTTAATTATTCTTCTCATGAAATCAATATTTTACAAAACAGTTAGTTTTGAATATAAAGTGGAATTACCTTTTTTATGAACCTCTTGTACTATGTTTACTTTAGGCTTATTTAAATTATAATGCACTATGTGATATCTTTAATACAGAGCAGATTTTCGTACGATAGATTGCAAAAATCAAATGTTGATTCCTTTTACCATTTCATAATAGTAAAACAAGAGCTTGTTGATTTCTAGTTGTTTAGGGTATAATAATTGTGGAGGTTGATAATCTATGGAAGAGAAAATTATAAAAGCAATTGAAGCCTTGACTGGGAAAGTGGATAATATGGCTAAAGATATTGGAGTAATGAAAACTGATATTAGTATGGTGAAAACTGATATATCAGAAATTAAGCAGAAGGTTAATGCTATTAATGACCAAACTGCTGACTTGACAGAATTCCGTACCGAAACAAGGGAAAAACTTGAATTGATAGAAAATGGCATTGAAGTATTGGGTAAGGAAGATTTTAAGAATAAGGTTGAATTAATTGAGATAAAAAAGAAAATTGCTAAGTAATGAAATTTTTTCTACAATTTAAAATTGTTGTTTTTATTTTCTAAGAAAAGAACTACTGAAGAATAGATAAGAGAAAATAATGAAAATTATTTGGCAAGTAATAAAAATGTAAGGGGCTGTCTCATCAACGGGACAGCCCTTAATAATGCTTAAATGTGTTATTATTTCATGATTAGGGGTGTGTTGTCCCCTCCTGAATCGATTTCAACAACATTATCTACAGTAGCTCTATATTTCCAGTAATAGAATAGCACCGCCCCTTTGGAATTGTGACCACGAAGGTCATTTGCATTCCAGTATTGGGTCAGTGTAACGATATAAACCCAATCACTTTCCTTTTCAATCTTTGTCTCGAATTCTGCAGGGATGCTGAGGCCTGGAGCTTTGCCAGCGGTATACAAAATGCCGCTTACTTTTCCAGGGCTATCTGGAAAACCGCTGATGGGATGCAGTTCCAAAACCTTTTTTATTGCATCAGACTGGCTGAAAACACTGTACGAAATTGATTGAAGTTCTTCACCGGTATTTGCGTCAATAAACACGTTGGTGTCTGCAATTACTCCTTTTGACTCCTGTACGCCATATGCATTTTTAGGTCCGCCGGTATTCAGGTGGAGATTGTAAAAAGTTACAATCCATACAGGATAATCCTTTAAAACGACGCTTGAGCCTGCAATGTAGGGGCGTTTCTTGTTGGTCAGGCTTACTAGTATTGCAGTAATTTTGTTTGCATCTTTGTAACTGCTGTTTCCGACTATGGTTTTTGCATTGCTTAGGGCTGTAAATTTATCGATATTAACCGGCACTGTTAGTTCTTTGAACTCGTATTCATCAGGGGGAAAGTGGGGGTTCTTTTTCAAATCATCTATTGAAATGCTTTCGATATTGTTTTTGGTTGCAATTGGAGTATTGGTATTATTGGGTTCTTTTGGAGTAGAAGAAGATATCGCAATTTTGTTGTTATACGGCGGTTTTAATGTTGATTTATAAACAATTGCTGAAAAGAGAAGAAGACATAAAACAAAAACAGCCGCTGTTAGCTTCAGTACGGGTTTTAACCTGTGGTATTGTAAAGCTATTGAAAGCGAAGTTTTTTTGTTTTTATAACGGCTTTTGTCTATTGAAGCCATAATGTTTTTATCTACGGAATTGCCTGCAAAATATGGTGATTTAATGAATCCATCTGAAAAAGAAAATAGATAATATGCTTTTTTGCAGTTTTCACATCTCTTTATATGCTCTTTCATTGCATTTCCAGAGTCTGGAGACATTTTGCCATCGAGGTAATCAATTAAGTCTTCAATTTTGCATCTTTGCACCATTTTCCATTACACCTCCCCATGTTCAATGAACTTCTTGTAAAGTATCTTTTTAGCCCGCATGACCTTTATCCGGACATTTTCAGGTGATAATTTAAGCATTTCAGCTATTTCCCTGTACGAAAAACCCTGTATATGCTTTAAAACCAAAATTGTTTTATCTTCAAATTTCAGAGAGTCGAGAATTTTTAGTATTTCAAGATTGTGTTCCTTCATTTCGTAGACTAGTTCAGGGTCATTAATTAGATTATCCGGTAGAGAGGACAGTACCTCTTGATAGTCTATGTTTCTTTGCTTTTTCTTCTTCGAATAATGGGTTTTGAAAACATTCAAGGCTATTCTGTAAAGCCAGGTGGAGAAATGCCATCTATTATCGTATTTATATAGGTTGTTATATACCCTTATAAAGACCTCCTGAAGAATGTCTTCAGCGTCTTCCCTAGAAAAAGTCATTTTATATATAAAATTATAAATACCGTCCCTGTATTTTGAAACAAGTAAGGAAAAGGAGTCTGTGTCGCCATTTAATACATTGGAAACCAGAATGTAGTCATTATCCAATTTGCTTTCCACCACCTCAGAATATAAACCATGTTTAATAATAACATATATTTATACTAGGGAAATTAATAAAACGTTACAAATTGCAAATTATATATAAATTATAAACAGTTATTTTGCCGTGAAATTTTTATTACTTCAGGCGTATGCTTGCTGATTTTAAAATTGCTGTTAATATCTTACATGGCACCAATGACAGGTGGAATAGCCAATAGACAGGAAGATAGGTTTATCTTCCGACTTGGTCTTTTCAAAGGCTTCATCACTCCATGAAAACCAGTCTACAGGGTTATAGGCATGTTGTAACAGGTAAGGGGATTTCTCATGGATTAGTCTATTGGCTTGTTTATTAGTTGGCATGTGGGCATCACCTTCCTTTCATAATTTGGATTTTTATAGTAAAGTATTATTTTTATTTACCACCAAACTATTATTTGTAAATAGGGCAGTATAATATTCAATTTGAAAATTTGGTATAAATCAATTGCCTTTAACAACAAAATTATTAAGTAGTTTAGCTGGGCAATATAAACTCAAAGGAGTGAGTAAGAATGAAAAGCATTTACAAATATTTTTCATGTATTTTTGTATTGCTATTGCTTATAGTTCCAGCTGGCACATATGCAAATAGCAATATTAATAAAGCTCCTGAGATAGACTCAGTAAAATTCCAACAAATAAAAGCACAAGTTTATTTGTTTAAACAGGTGCTAGATGAATTTGGAGCTACAAGCCCTTCCCAAGCAGTTGAATTGTGGGCAAAAAGTGAAAGTACAAGAAATGGTGTTTATCAATATGCAGTTTCATGTGAAGAACTAAAACAAAAGATAATTGAAAAATGGGGAAAGGCTGAAGAAAATTTTTGGATAATTAGTGGCTCAAGCCCTTCAACATATAAATATGAAATTGTGGAAAATGAAAAAATTAATGAAAATACCTATAAAGTTAAACTAAAATTCTACTGGGCTTCTTCATTAGGAGAAGATGAACCCACTTATAACACACTAACAATTGTTAAGGGAGAAAAGTACTGGTGTGTTAAGGATTATAAACAGCTGTAGAATAGTGGGTGCATTCTTTCCAAAATAAAATTTATTTGGTTTTTTAGCTGAATCTAAACACTTTTCCTTTCGGACTAAAGGGTAAGTTACGTCCTTTTGGTATTAAAAAAGCATGTTCTCTATGAATTTTTAATGGTTCGCAGTAACCGTCGGTAATAATCAAAAGCGGACCTTCTTTGGGGAAATCTTCAGATTTTTCTACTAGATCAATACCAGGTTGAAGTATTGTTCCGCCACGTCCTCTTACTTTAACTCTGTCAGCTATGGCTTCGGGAGCCATATAGCCTTGGTCATAAACGGCAGCATCACAGAAAACCACCCTGACATAGGGGACATCACGAGAAATGCTGTAACTTGCAATAGCACCTAGTGCCTTAGCCAACAATGAACGATCCATAGAACCAGAAGTGTCAAGAATGACTCCATAGGTTCGACCGTCCTCGGAACCAGCAGCAGGTATCCAGCGAGGACGAGGTATATCAGGGGTAGAGGATTGACGGCGGCTTGGACGAGCATAGGAACGAACTTTCTCCAAGGGTGAGAAGTAATTGTCGAACCATTGTGCAAGTTCTACATCCCAAGGAAACGGAGGATGACTTAAAGCCCTTATTTCTTCTATAAGCCCTGCAGGTATATAACCACGTTCTTGTTCCTCATGGTATAAAAGTCCTTGACCAAGTAAACGACGGTAAAATTCATCAAGAGATATTCCTTCACCAGTTTCCCACCAATCACGGTTATCTTTTTCAAGAATATCTCCAAGCCCTATTCCTCTTAATGTTGCCAGTTTTCTGAATTTCCTGCAATCACATACTATACGGTCGTATATTGCTTCGGCAGATAATCCTTTCAAATCAGGATCATAAAGGGTACCTATTTTTGGCAATTCGCCTAGTTCCATCTCAACCAGCCAACCGTTGATTACATAATCACATGCTATATTCCAAAGGTACGGGTCACGCCCCTGACATCTTGCCTGATGTCTTAAACCAACATGCAAGAGTTCATGTGCCATGACAAACCTACACTCATATTCATCAAGTCCTGCAGCAGGATTCATATAAATTTCTTTCATATACGCATTGACAGCAGCAACTGATATATCCATTCTTGCACAAATTAATGGGTCCTCAATGATTGTAAAGCTAGCAGACAGTGCCCCGAGAAGAGGGAAACTGCTTATGAACCAGTTTTTTGCCTTAACCGCAGTTGTAAGGCATTCCTTATCTGCTCCAAGGAAAGGCTCATAACCACCGGCAACATTAACTGCACTTGTGACTGCCATTGAAAGTCCTCTTGCAAAACAGGCTTCCCAATCAGTTTTGCGTCCATACCAGTCTGTTCTTGCTTCAGCCATAACCATATCACCAATATTATCTCCTGCTGTGCCAAAACCAGTTAGGGATGGTGGGATACTGTTTTCGACAAACTCATTATAAAGCTTTTCTTCTGACGGAGCAGCGAAATCAATTTTGAACTGCATCTCTGAAGGTGCACGTCCGAGCTTCATATCGGCAAGGAATTTCGCAATAAAACAATCGCATGCAGTGTTCCATTTAATGTTATCGTCCTTTACCTGAAAATGTCCTAATCCTAAATGGAGAAGGCAGTGGGCTATGACATAAGCCCACTCAAGAGGTTCACCGCGTCTGGTTGGATGGACATGCAGATAACCGTTTCTTGTAATAACTGCCCACCCTTTTTCAGGACAAAGATTACCTTCTGTTCTTACATAATGGATGTGATGCAGAAGTGGGGCAAACATGGGGTGATGATTTATGATGTTATATCCTTTTATATAGTTTTCATAGGCAATATTGTTCGTAGGGATATTCTTTTTCTTTGCCATAATTTATCCTTCTTTCCTTTCTACCAGCCTTGGAAGATCGCGGACAATATCAACCATAAACCAGCTAGGTAAGCCTTGATCTTCATTATGTTTAGATACAACCATCTGTGCCATCTCTAAGCTAATTGCGGATAGTTCTTTTATTAATGCTTTAGCTCGGTGAGTTAAGATTTTCTGTTTTTCATTCATATTTTCTTTATTGTCAGGAAGCTGCTTGATAAGCTGTGTTCTGAAGGACTGTGAAAGAAAATAGAGTATATCCCTGTCCTCAGGTTTGTGCGGCCACTTTTCATCTCCATTCATTATGGCAGATAGTTGGTACTTATTTTTTATTTGTTTTATAAAACCCTTAAATTGTCCTGCATGGTGAGGTGAGAGACAGCTATATGCCAGTATTTCAATAGCTTCGTCGGTTATTTCTTCTCCATATTCCTTCAAAGCGTCGCTCAACATATGCCATGAACGAGGTGTTGAAAAGGGTTCCTCGTGCTTTGGAGGCTGTGTCCAAAGGTGATCTGGACGCAAATTGATGTATTCTGTAACATAGGGATGGATTCCATTTATACAAGCCCATTCCAGCCAATCCTTGTGAGAAACCTTTAGCTGTACATGCATCATACGGTTTATCAATGCAGATGACATTGGTTTAACAATAGCACTGTCCTGTGCTCTATTACCGGCACCTATTACAATCGACCCCTTTGGAAGTTCATATTCACCAATCCTGTATTCGTGAATCAGGCTGTAAAATGCTTTCTGAACTTCCTGTGAACAAGCATTTAGTTCATCGAGGAAGAGACAATAAGGTTCTTTTCTTGCTATCATCTTTGGAGGGCAAAACTGACTTACCCCATTAGTAATTTGGGGCACGCCTATGATATCCTCCGGAGCTAGTTGACTGCCAAGTAGAGAAACACAAGTCATTCCCAGCGAATCGGCAAATTGTTGCACTAGAGTAGATTTACCTATGCCAGGAGGTCCCCAGATAAAGACGGGTCTAACTACTGCTATATTTAAAAGTAATTCTGATAATTGTTTTTGTGTAACTGTGATTGATATATTCATATATTCTCCTTCATTTACCTAAAAAAGGGTATAAAAATACCGTGATAAAGTAACCACGGAGTTGTCTTCGGGATTATAGTCCCATTATTAAAAAGGGTAATAAAAAAACACGATAACTTATCGCACTTGTATAGCAAAATACAATATTGCTATCAGGTGACGGTTACTTTCATTATGACCACAAGAACGGAATACATACAGCTCTATTGGCCCAATATTAAATTATAAACTAAACACCTCATTAATTTTTATTGTTTTCATTTACAACATTCCTCTCACCTGATTATTTTTTGCACTTATGTACTCTATTATAATATTATGGAATTAATATGAATGTCAATATGTGTAACTAAATTGTAAAATACCTTTAAAAGTTGCAATTTGTATATTACATATCAAATGAATCTTAGTATTGATAAATACTGATGTTTTGTTATAATATTTATCAAAGATATGGAATTGGTAAATTTATTTTGATTTGTTAGGAATTAGAGGATTTAAAGAAGGGGAGTTAAGGAAAAGTGAAGAGAAAAACAATTGTAACAATTATTATGGTAGCGTTTTTTTTATTAATGATGGCAGGCTGTGTACCCGGTGATGGAACGCATACAGAATTAAAGCCAGCCGGATTTTTCTGGGGAATTTGGCACGGGTGGATTGCTCCGATATCGGTTGTATTTGGATTCTTTAGAAGGAATATAAGAGTTTATGAAGTAGTTAATTCGGGCTGGTGGTATGATTTTGGTTTCTATATAGCTGTTATAAGTGGATTTGGAGGACTGTCCTTATTTAGAAAGAAGTATTCGGATAAGCATAAGGATTAGTCTTTGAGATTAATGGAACTGATGAATAGTGTTTTGGATCTGTATTATTTTGTATCAGAAAAAGAAGGAAATATGTTTTCTGAAAAAGTGCAGGTTTTGTTGGACGCTGAAGAAAATGAGGGGATTAATCTAAGGCAAGAAGTGTTTTTGCTAAGATGCATACCGAATTGGTATAGATATATAAGGCGTTTTATCAGTAGAAAGGGATATGATTTCAAATGCCTTGATGCAATTATGTTGCCTTTTGTATTGCGGGCTTATAAACTTGCAATCTATAACAATGTGGATTATATTGGGAGCTTTACGAAAAACCTTGTATTAATCCGAAAACGGGCAGTGAAGTCACTGCTCGAAGGAGAAAAGTTAAAGTAGACTATGAGCTACCGATGAAAGAAGAGTATAGTGAGTTTATTCTAAAATTTTTAGATGATTAGGATTGGAGTTTATAAAATGAATAAGCAGAACATAAGCGAAAGATAAAATTATGCAAGGACATCTCTAATCGGGTTGTCAGTTGGAGATGCTTTTGGTCAAACGTTTTTCGGTGAAGAGGAAAAGGTTTTAGGCAGAATTTCAAAACGGGAATTAAGAGAATCAGAGTGATACTAAGCATTCAATACGTAAAGCACTCTAGGTATCAAAAAATTCAAATATTGACTTTGTAGTTTCGGTTCTTCGAAACGGTTCAAGAATTATTTCTCGGGATACAGTTCCTTTAGCTATATGGTGCATAGCACATTGTAAAGATAACTATGAGGAAGCTCTATGGAAAACAGTTTCAGCGTTAGGGGATAGGGACACAACCTGTGCTATTGTGGGAAGTGTAGTTGCTTTGAATACTGGAATTGAAGGCATACAATCATATTGGATAAAGTCAACCGAATCGGTTGAAAGCTCAGTTTTTTTTGTACTAATAAAGGTTGTGAAGGTGAGTAATGATAATATTACTAATGCTATAGGCAGGTTAGGTATATTGCTAAAGACCTTCATGATAGTTTGTTTTTGTGGGTGTATATACACGAATTTATCTTTATAGTGACAGAAGTAAAATTGATACTAAAGATTTGCACTTGATGAATATCTAGATTTTGGGATAGAATATTTTTGAAAGTTAATAATTCATTGATGAAAGAATTAAAAATTACTTAACAAGAGAATAAAGGAGAGGGAACAATGTCTAATATTTTCATGAGATTTCCTGAAGGTAGAGCAAAAGCCCTTACATTAAGCTATGATGATGGAGTAGAACAAGATATAGAGCTTGTTGCAATCATGAACAAGCATGGATTAAAAGGGACATTCAATTTAAACAGCGGACTGTATGCAGCTGAGGGAACAGTTTATGCTAAAGGGCGTATTCACCGTAGAATGACCGAAAAGCAGATTAAGGAAACTTTTATTAAATCAGGTCAAGAGATAGCGGTACATTCATTAACTCATCCTTTTCTTGAGCAACTGCCAAATAATAGGATTACAAGTGAAATAATTAAAGACAGGGAAAATCTCGAAAAACAGTTCGGTACAATTGTACGTGGAATGGCCTATCCATATGGTACTTACAGCGATGATGTTGTTGAGGTGCTTCGGGCTTGTGGTATTGTATATTCAAGGACTGTAATATCTACAAACGATTTTAGAATTCCTAATGATTGGATGAGATTAACTGCAACATGCCATCATAACTCACCGGAATTCAAAAGCCTTTCAAAAAAGTTTGTGGAAGACAAAGTAACCTATTCACCCTATCTATTTTATTTATGGGGTCACAGCTATGAATTTGAGTCTGACAACAATTGGAGTGTAATCAAAGAATTTGCAAGTTATATAGGCAATAGAGATGATATATGGTATGCGACCAATATCGAAATATATGATTATATTGATGCTTATTCCCGACTTATTTTTAGTGTTGATGGTAAATATATAAAAAACCCATCGAGCATAAATGTCTACTTTGAGTACAATGGGGATATTATCCAAGTGAAAGCAGGAGCTATGATAAGTATTTGAGTAATTTTATCAAAGCCCTTCTACTCCCCACTAGTTATATGCACTGCACGGTATTGTTAACCTGAAAAATAAAATAGGTTGACAATACCGTGTTTTTTTTATATACTTCAATATGGAATTTAAGTTACAAAAAACAATTAATACTCTTAGAAAAGAATTTTATTATGGAACACTAGAGTGGAAACTACAATGGGGAGTTGAAGTATGAGAAACAAATCTAAAGTATATCAAATTGCAAGTGTTGGAGTTATGTCCGCAATTATTTGCATCCTAGGTCCTATGTCTATTCCTATCGGTTTAGTGCCCATTTCCTTTACAAATCTAGCAATCTATATTGCACTGTATACAATCGGTACGAAAAGGGCCACCGTTAGTTACATAGTATATCTACTAATTGGTTTAATCGGAGTTCCGGTATTTTCAGGTTATACTGGCGGTCCTCTAAAACTTGTAGGACCAACTGGTGGATATCTTGTTGGATTTATCTTTATGGCAATGATTGCAGGATTTTTTATTGACACATTTAATGAAAGATGGTTTTTGTGCATTACGGGTATGGTTTTAGGTACCATAGTATGTTACATATTCGGAACTGCATGGTTGGCATATCAAGGAAATATTTCAGCTAGAGCGGCATTAGCCCTAGGTGTAATTCCTTTTATTCCCGGAGATCTTGCTAAAATTCTAATTGCTACCTTTATAGGTTCTCAGATTCGTAAGCGATTGACTCAAGCTGGTTTATTTAGCAATTAAGTATTTTTAGAGTATAGGGCTCCCTAGCGAACAAGAAAATCCATGGGCGAAGCGAATTTTCTTGAATGCCTATAAAACTCCTCTGGAAAATTCTGTTTAAAAAGACTCCATAGACCTTGGGTCGATGGAGTCTTTTTTGACTAATTCATATAATTATTTTGAAACTGTTTCATATGCCCATTCCAACCAATGGCATAGCAATTGTAGATCGGTTTTTTCTACTGTTGCACCGCACCAAACTCTCAAACCTGTCGGTGCTTCTTTGTAAGAGCCTATATCATAAGCAACTTTTTCTTCTGCAAGCAGTTTTATCATACTCTTCAGTTTATCTTCCGGTAAGTCAACTATGAAGCATACACTGGTGTTTGAACGATATTGCTTTTCTTTAGCTAGAAAATGAATCCAATTGTGTTTTGCGACAAAGTCTTCAAACACACTAAGGTTTTCTTCACTTTTTGCAATTATGGCCTTAAGTCCACCCATAGATTCTACCCACTTTAGAGCCTGTAGATAATCTTCATTACAAAGCATGGATGGGGTATTGATAGTAGAACCTTCAAATATTGATTCATCCAGTTTGCCTTTTTTCTGTAATCTGAATATTTTCGGCATTGGCCAAGATGGAGTGTATGATTCTATTCTTTCAACTACTCGTGGTGAAATTACAAGCATTCCGTGAGCAGCTTCACCACCTAATACTTTCTGCCATGAAAACGTAAGTGCATCAATTTTATCCCATGGTATATCCATTGCAAATACGGCAGAAGTAGCATCACATAGAGTTAAGCCTTTTCTGTCACTTGGAATCCAATCGCCATTAGGGATTTTAACACCACTGGTAGTACCGTTCCATGTAAAAACTACATCATTATCAAAGTTTACCTGGCTTAAGTCCGGTAAGCTTCCATAATCAGCAGTTAACTCATTAACTTTTTCGAGTTTGAGTTCTTTCTTTATGTCATTTGCCCAGCCTTTACCAAAGGATTCAAAGGCTATAACATCCACAGGTCTTGGACCTAAAACACTCCACATGAGCATTTCAAAAGCACCGGTATCTGATGCGGGTACTATACCGACCCTGTAATCCTTTGGAATATTGAGTATTTCTTTTGTTTTTGCTATAGACAATGCAAGTTTTTCTTTTCCAAGGCTACTTCTGTGGGATCTTCCTAAAGGTGCATCTTTTAGTTCATCAATAGAATATCCGGGATGTTTTGCACAAGGACCGGACGAGAAACATGGATTTACTGGTTTGTTTGCAGGTTTCATTTTATTCACTCCTCATGATATTTTAATTAATTTCTAACTCATTAGTAACTGCTAAACCAAAACATATAGGCGATTCATTCAACACAATAAATAAAAAAACCTCGTGCCTTAAATTGTTAAGGACGAGAGATTATACCCGTGGTGCCACCTAAATTAGTTAGAATTTCTAACTCACTTATTGCAATAACCGTTGCAGCGGTTTGGCTCATCACCAAAATCTCAAGGGTGGAATTTAAAGTGTACTTCGGTTGATTTGCACCATCCATCAACTCTCTTATACAAAAGTAAGCACTATTTTCCCTATCATTGACTAAAGTATTGTTTTTTAAAGCCTAATTTATTAATCATTGTATTATATTATGAGTTATATTGCAAGAGTATTTTTGGTGTTTTTTCTTCAGTATAAATGCCTGGTTCAATGGTAATAATCAAATTAGGTGATTGTATGTTTGGGAAAGATAAGAAAAAAAAGTCTGGTATCACTAACAGTGAGAAAAGTAGTA
>JGI24711J26586_10002714_pt1 | contig 12383 bp, 12 predicted proteins | sample BioPla3DNA1_FD_26586 | JGI IMG/M metagenome (IMG submission 26586)
CCTTGACTAAAACATCAGAGAAAATGAATGTCAGCCAACAGCTTTTAAGCAACACTATTACCCAAGGGGTCTGTGTCACAAATGTTTGACTTCCCTACATTGCTAAAGCGTACTAATTAAGCCGCTTGCTTGCTTATTTACACAGCAGATGATATAATCCCAAACGGAAAACGCACGCGGGCTGATGGAATGCTTGTGCCCTTTTAGGGTGGCTCACCGTATGAAGCCTGCGGAGGAAAAAACAAGGAGGAAAACATGGCAATTATCTCAATGAAACAACTGCTTGAAGCGGGCGTACATTTCGGGCATCAGACAAAGCGCTGGAACCCCAAAATGAAGCCCTATATCTTCACGCAACGCAACGGTATCTACATTATCGATTTGCAAAAGACTGTACGCAAGATAGAGGAAGCGTACATGTTCGTGCGCTCATTGGTTGAGGATGGAAAATCCCTGCTATTTGTAGGCACGAAAAAACAGGCGCAGGAGAGCATAGAACAGGAAGCGCAGCGCTGCAACATGTACTATGTAAGCAACCGCTGGCTAGGTGGAATGCTTACCAACTTCGCGACTATTCGCACAAGGGTTGATCGCTTAAATAAGCTTGACGAAATGGAAGAAAAAGGAGAGTTTGAACTCCTCCCCAAAAAGGAAGTAGCCAAGCTTAAGCATGAGCGTGAAAAGCTGGAAAAGAACCTTGGCGGCATTCGCGAAATGAAATCCCTGCCTGGCGCACTGTTTGTAGTTGACCCCAAGAAGGAACATATCGCAGTTGCGGAAGCGCGCAACCTAGGTATACCGATTATAGCTATAGTCGATACCAACTGCGATCCTGACGAGATAGACTATCCTATCCCCGGTAATGACGATGCCATACGCGCAGTTAAACTAATCGCCGGCAAGATGGCCGACGCGGTTATAGAAGCGCGCCAAGGCTACCAAGAATCTGCTCAAGAAACCGAAGAAGAAGACGACTCTGAAGAATTTTTTAGAAGCATATAAGCATAATATAGGAGGTTTTTTATGCAAGTTACAACCGCAATGGTAAAAGAGCTGCGTGAGCGCACGCAGGCGGGCATGATGGACTGTAAAAATGCGCTTGTTGAATCAAATGGCGATATTGATAAGGCAATTGAGCTGCTGCGCGAGAAAGGTCTTGCAGCATCTAGCAAGAAATCTGGCAGAATTGCAGCTGAGGGCAGGATAGACAGCTATATCCACATGGGTGGAAGAATTGGCGTTCTTGTAGAAGTAAACTGCGAAACCGACTTTGTTGCCAAAACCGATACTTTCCAAACGCTCTGCCATGATATATCACTACAGATAGCTGCAAGCAATCCCTTGTTTGTATCTAAGGAAGATGTTCCGGAAGAAAACATAGAAAAAGAACGCGAGATACTGCGTGTACAGGCTCTAAACGAGGGCAAGCCCGAAAAAATAGTAGAGCGCATGGTGGAAGGTCGTATAGAAAAGTATTACAAGGAAGTTTGCTTGCTTGAGCAACCCTTCGTAAAAAACCCCGATATCACCGTTAATGACCTTGTAAACGAAGCAACGCTTGCAAGCGGGGAGAAGATATCAGTGCGCCGCTTTACCCGCTATGAATGCGGTGAGGGCATAGAGCGCAAGGTAAGCGATTTACAGTCCGAAATCGACGAGATGACAAAGAAAGCCTAAGCGGATTTTATTCAAGGGGTACTATGTACCCCTTTTTTCTTAAGGTGGAGGTTATGCTATGAAGCGCGTAATGCTAAAATTGAGCGGTGAAGCCCTAGGCAAGGACGGCTGGCTTTTTGATTTTGACAAGATAAATGCTGTAGCAGATGTACTTTGCGAGGTAAGCAAAGAAGGCTTTGAACTTGCAGTAGTTATAGGCGGAGGCAATATATGGAGAGGGCGCAAGGGCGGCGCTATTGGTATGGATGCCGTTTCTGCGGATAATATGGGTATGCTGTCTACCGTTTTAAATGCCCTTTGCGTAAAGGACGCAGTAGAAAGAGCGGGCGGTAAGGCTGAAGTTTTTAGCGCTATTGACATGCCCGGCGTATGCGATACTTTCAGAAAAGATAAGGCTGTAAAATCCCTTGAAAATGGCAATATAACTATATTTGCCGGCGGGCTTGGAAGACCTTTTTTTACAACAGATACAGCTGTTGTTCTCCGCTGCCTTGAAATAGAGGCTGATTTGCTGTTGCTTGCTAAAAATATTGATGGCGTGTATACTGCAGACCCTAACACTAACCCTGATGCCACACTTATAAGGGATATAAGCTATGAGGAAGCCATAGACAGAAGGCTTAAAGTAATGGATATGTCGGCTTTCCAAATGCTTTCAGACAGAGCGTTCCCTATGGTGCGAATATTCGGTCTTGATGACCCTAAAAACATATTAAAGGTACTCAAGGGAGATATGATGGGTACCGTGCTTAGCCCTCGTAGATGAAATACCTGCGTAGATTTATTTGGTTCCTTGCGTCAAGGCTATTTGTAATAGTGCTTATATTAGGCTTAATAACTATTGCCTTTTATTTTTCTATGAACCTGTCTAACATATATGTAATTATTAAAGATGGCATGGCTCAAAGGGCGCAGGTTGTGCTTATGAATGCTGAGGAAGATAAGCTTGAGGATTATTTTTCGCCAGGCTATCTTGCAAGAGACCCAGTGCTTGCAACTATAAAAGACGGTACTAACCCGTATGTGCGCTACGATATTACAGGTATAGACCATAGAGTTAAGCTAGAATGGATGTGGAGCTGGCCTTGGGACGATACCGCAAGGGCAAGGGTGGTTGAAAGCATACCCAAGATAGACGGAAGAATACTTTCAAGCTACAAAGCTCAAACGCCTCAGGATATGCAAGCCGTGCCAAGGTGGGAGAGCGGGCGTTATGAGATAGTCCTATCCCGTGAGGGCGGCAGGTGGCGCATAATAAATATGGTAAAACTCGCGGGCACAGTTGAATGAATTTACAGCTTGCCCCGCTTGCAGGTATAAGCGATGCCGTTTACAGGCTTATTTGCTTTGAAAATTCCGCAGATAGAGCTACCACAGAGATGATAAGCGCGCAGGGTTATTTATCTGCACCCAAAAATAGCGCTGCATACCGCTTTCTTACGGATAAGTTTGCTACAGAAGGGGAGCTTTACGCACAGGTTTTCGGGAAAGACGCAAGCCTTATGGCAGATGCCGCAAAAGCGCTAGAAGATATGGGCAAATTTCAGGGCATAAGCATAAATATGGGCTGCCCTGCGCATAAGGTGTCGGGCGGCGGAAGCGGCGTAGCGCTTATGAAAAACCCATCTTTAGCTGCTAAAATTATGCGCAGCGTTAGAAAAAGCGTTAAGCTGCCTATAAGCGTAAAAATAAGGCTCGGCTGGGATAGCAATATAGCCCCAATATTTGCTAAAATGCTTGAAAGCGAAGGTGCTGATGAAGTTGTAATACACGGTAGAACCAGAGTACAGCAGTTCAGCGGTAAAGCTGATTGGTACGCCATGGCAGAGGTAAAACAAAGCCTATCCATACCCGTAATTGCAAACGGGGATATTTTTTCGCCTGAGGATTATTTTAAGCTTATGGAAATTTGCCCCTTTGATGGCGTAATGATAGGCAGGGGCGCGCTTGGCAGACCTTGGATATTTTCTCAAATTAAGGCATTAGCGAAAGGCGAAATTTATGACACTCCAAATGTTAAAGAAATAGTGAGTTTAGCTATGCGACATGCAAATATGCTTTCAGAGTGGAAGGGCGAAGATAGAGCCGTGCTTGAAATGCGTAAGCATTTTAGCTGGTACATAAAGGGCATAAGGGGCGCGGCGGAGCTAAGGCGGAAGCTTAATACCCTGCCAAGCCTTGCCCAAGTAGAGGAGCTGTTATATTCTTTTGCACATAATACACAAAAGGAGGAAGTCTATGGCTGATATGCATAAAGGGCATAGGGCAAGGCTAAGGCAGCGCTTTATTAAGGCGGGTCTTGAGGGCTTCGCTCCACATGAGGTGCTTGAATTGCTGCTAACATTTGCGATACCAAGGCGCGATACAAACCCCATAGCTCATGCGCTAATTAGGCGCTTCGGCTCGTTGCATGGTGTATTTGAAGCTAAATATGCAGAGCTTATTAAGGTAGAAGGCATAGGCGAACAGGCGGCTACGCTAATTACACTTATGCTTCCCACAATGCGTAAATATTTAATTAGCAAGGGCAGCGAAAAGACAGTGCTTACGGATATCAATTCTTATAAATCATTTGCAAGAAGCCTTTTAATAGGCGAAACATACGAGCATTTTGAAGTGGTGTCCTTGGATGCGAAATCCTGCGTTATATCTACAGAAAGGATAGCCTCAGGAGATGAGGGGCTTGCTATGGTATCTATAAGGCGGGTTATAAGCTTTTTATTAAGGTCAGGCTCTGCTGCTGCGCTTATAGCCCATAATCATCCGCAGGGCGATGCACAGCCTTCAAAGGCGGATATAGAATTAACAAATAAAATAGGTTCGCTATGCAGCGAGCTTGGAATAACACTGCTGGATCATGTTATAATAGCAGGTACTAAGGCTTTCAGCTTTAGGGAGAACAATTTACTTTAGGGAGGTCGCTATGGCGCGCAGAAGGAGCTTTTTTAGCCCGAAACGAATTTTATTTAAACTTTTTTCTTGGTTATTGTTGTTATTTTTCTTGGCATTTATTGCTATGTTCGCATACCAACTGTTTTTAGAGCTTACACTGCCGGAACCTAAGGGTGAGGCGGAAGCTATAATAGTGCTTGGCGCGCAGGTTAAGGAAGACGGAACGCCCAGCGTACAACTTGAGCTTCGCCTTCAAAAGGCGCTTGAAGTATATAAGCAAAAGCCCCGCACACTTATAGTATGCGGAGCGCAGGGCAAGAAAGAGCCAGAGCCTGAAGCGCATACAATGCAGAAATGGTTAATAGCGCATGGTGTGAGTGCAGAACATATACTGGTTGATGATAAGAGCGTAGATACAAGGCAAAGCATAGATAATGCTATAGCTATGGTGCCTGAGGGTACAAAAATTGCAATAGTTACTAGTGACTATCATCTGCCCCGCGCTATAAGGCTTGCTAATGATGCGGGTGTAAAATATATAGAAGGCATAGCCAGCCCAATTAAATCTGAATATTGGCTTAAAAACCATGTGAGAGAGGCGCTTGCTTGGGGCAAATACTTTCTATATAAATTTCTATAAAAGCTATTGACAATTATTATCCGTAAAGGTATAAAATATATGGCAATCCGAGCGAAAGGAAGTGAGATATAGTGGACCCGGAGCCACGGCCTAATTTGTGCAACAGTATGTATTTATTTGCCGCAAGGCTCCACAGCCTTGACGCAATGTAAAGGAGGAGGTTCATATGCTTGAATTTTTTATTTCAGATGGAATGAAGCTATCTAGGATAGATTTGGTAGCGGACGGATGCTGGATAAACATGGTAGCCCCTGAGGATATTGAAATACAGAAGATAGCAAGACGCTATCAGCTGGATAGCGATGTTATAAAATACGCTCTAGACCTTGATGAGCGTTCTCGTATAGAAACTGACGACAACTACACAATGATACTCGTAAATATTCCTACCCTTGAGGAGGAAGACCATACAGAGCTATATACCACAATCCCGCTTTCTATAATACTTGTGGATGATGCGGTTATTACTGTATGTTCCGAGGAAACGCCCATACTGCGCCCCTTTAAGGAAGGTATGATGCGCTCTTTCCGTACGCAGATGCGTTCAAGGTTTATTTTGCAGATAATGTACCGCATGGATGCGTTGTTCCTAAATTACCTACATGTTATAGATAAAAAGAGCGAGCAGGTTGAGCATAAGCTTCGTAAATCAACCAGAAATGCAGAGCTAATCGAAATGCTGCGCCTTGAAAAAAGCTTGCTTTATTTTACAACGGCATTAAAATCAAACGAAGCGGTTATGAAAAAACTTTTCCGCTCCGATATAATACGCAAATATCCTGAAGATTCCGATTTGCTTGAAGATGTAATAGTCGAAAACGAACAGGCGATAGAAATGGCAAATATATACAGCGGTATACTAAGCGGGCTTATGGATGCTTATGCCTCTGTAATATCAAACAATCTAAATGTTGTAATGAAAATGCTTGCAATAGTTACGCTTGTTATGAGCGTGCCTAATATAGTGTTTGGCGCGTACGGCATGAACCTTAATTTACAAGGTATGCCATTTTCGCAGCATCCCAATGGCTTTTTAATTGTAGTGCTTATAGCTATAGCATTAAGCGTGCTGTTGGCATTTATATTCGATAAACTTAAAATATTTAAGTAGTATTTTATTAATATTTATATCATTTCATGGCTTAGGGAGAGGTTGATGTATGGCAGCCTCTTTTCCTTATCGCCTAGTATCCACATGAGTTTTGTTACAGCGGCTTCGGTAGTCATATCGTGTGCGCCGTAAATGTTTTTGCTGTCTAGTACGCCATGCCCTACTTCGTATACGGAAAAGTCAGACTTTTCGTATATGCACTGTGTAGTAACAAGCGTTATTATGCCACTGTCAGATAAATCCTTAAGCGCATCTACAAGGTTGCGCCTTATATAGTGAAGGCCCCCAAGCCCGAAGGCTTCAAGTACTAAGCCCTTATAGCCTGCGTTTTTAATATGGTTGAATATCTCTATATCAGTACCGGGCATAAGCTTTAGCAGAAATACCTTGCTGTCTATATTTAGCATAGTGTCTTTTGGCAGCGAAAGTACGGGCGATGGAGGAAATTCATTAAGATGTATGCCCTCAGCGTCAAAGTAGCCTACCGGCGGAGCGTTTATAGAGTCAAAGGCATCGAAAGACAGCGTACGCATTTTAACAGCCCTTGTGCCGAATATTATTTTATTGTGGAATACTATATATACGCCCGGTAAAGCACTTACGGCTGCTGTAAAAGCCTCCTCAAGGTTAAGGGGAGCGTCTGAATATGGAAAGTTAAGCGGTAATTGAGAGCCGGTAAGAACAACGGGTATATTAAGTCCTTGAAGCATAAAGCTTAGCGCTGAGGCGGTGTATGCCATAGTATCCGTGCCGTGGGTTATAACTATGCCGTCTACATTTTTTGATACTTCTTTTGCTTTTGCTGCGAGCGTTATCCACTCCTCAGGCTGTATATTGCTGGAATCAAGCGAAAATACATCTACGCTGCTTATATCATAGCGTTCAAGTAGCTGCGGCATAAACCTTAATATTTCTTCAGCTCTAAGCGCGGGTATAAGCCCGTCCTTTGAATGCATACTGGCTATAGTACCGCCGGTTGCAAGTAGCGCAATCCTACTTCGCATAATAACCTCCAAGTTTATATAAAGCTAAAAGCTTATTATTTTAGGAAGCTTTTTATCTATAAATACCTGCACATAGTTAATAAGCGCAGCAATGGGCGGGTCTGCAATGGGCGCTACCTCATCAACGCCGTCAATTAGTACCTGCCTTAGCCATGCAGCTTGCTTGGGCGAAATATAAGGCGCTTTTTTGCCTATTGAGCAGGTTTTGCATATCAGTCCGCCGCTTAGTGGGTCAAGCATTGCGGAATCATCTAGCTTAAAGGGTTTTTCACACAGGCTGCAATGGTTTAGCCTTGGCTTAAAGCCCTCTATAGTGGAAAAATGCAAAAGAAATGCGCTGCTTATAAGGTCTGCCGCCATGTCGCTGTAGCTTAGCCTAGATAGCGACCTTATGGATAGTATAAACAAGTGCCTTGCTTCCTCGTTTTCTCTTGCCACCGCATCGCAGGCGGAAAGCATAAGCGCAGCATGGCTGAAGCGCTCTATATCTTTTCTTAGGGGGAAAAAATTATCCTCAAGGTTGAATGCGGTTACTATGGTATGCCCTTTTCCCTTGTACAGCACAAATTCCCCAAGCACTGCAGGCTCAGTAGCTGCAAGCAGAGGGCTTTTAAGCTTCCTTGCGCCCCTTGCAAGTGCATCAACTTTGCCAATGTCCGGCGTAAGCAGGCTAATAATACGGTCATTCTCTCTATAATTGTTGCGCCTAAGTACTAGAGCTTTTTTAGTGCCATAGGGCATACTAGCGCTTTAAGCCAAGGCAGAACACCGCAATACAATCAGGTCCCGAGTGCGCGCCTATTATGCGGCTTTGCGGCGCTATAAGGTATTCGCTAATACCCGGTAGGCTTTTTTGCAAATAGCTTTTAAGAAGAAGGGCATCCTCCTCACAGCCAAAATGACTTATGAATATAGGCTGATTGCTCTTTGGATATATGTTTTCTTCTATTTTGTTTGCAAGCTCCCTTATGGATTTTTTTCTGCCCTGTACCTTGTCAAAGGGTATAAGCCTGCCTTCATCGTTTACATGCAGTATAGGTTTTATGCGCAGCATAGAGCCTATAAATGCGCTGCTTCTTGTAACCCTGCCGCCGCGGTATAGGTGGTTAAGGTCGGAAACAGTAAACCAGTGAAGCACCTTAGGTATGGTTTCCTTTGCGTACTGGGCTGCTTCGTGTATATCTGCACCGCTTTCCCTCTTTAATAAAAGATGGTGCAATAATATGCCTGTGCCAAGTGAAGCGCATTTAGAATCTATTACAATTACCTCAGCTTCGGGGTTTTCCTTAAGTATTCTTTCCCTTGCCATAAGCGCGGAGTTTACAGAGCCCGATATACCGCTTGAAAGCGGCAGCGCTATAAGCTCCTCGCCGCTGTCTGTTATCTCTTTAAAGCAGCTATAGTATTCGGCAGCGTTTATCTGAGTGGTTGTATATAAGGCGCCGCGCTTTATGCTATCGTAATAGGCGTTTATATCCTTTTCATCTCCGGGTTTATATAAAAATTCCTCACCGTCTTTTTGGTAGGGCATAGGCATAACCCTAAAACGCTCTTGTTTTTCTATATAGGATAACGGCAAGTCGCAAGATACATCAGCCACTATCCAATAATTCTTTGACATATAATTCCCCCCTAATATTACAAAAAAATTATATCAGTTTTTCATTTTTTGGTCAATTAAAAGAAGAGTATATCAGTTTAGTCGAATAGCGCCATAATATCCTTATCGCTAAGCTTTGTGGGCATAACTTCGCCAGGGGTTACGAGCTTATCAAAGAGCTGCCTTTTATGTTCACCCAGCGCCACTACTTTTTCTTCTATAGAGTTTTTAGTTATAAGGCGTATAACCTGTACATTTTTATCCTGTCCTACTCTATGGGCTCTATCTATTGCTTGGTCTTCTGTGGTGGGGTTCCACCAAGGGTCATAATTTATAACTGTATCTGCCCCCGTTAGGTTAAGACCCGTTCCGCCTGCTCTAAGGGATATAAGAAATAGCGGACAATCGCCATTGTTGAAGCTATCCGCCATAGCTAGCCTTTCCTTAGATGGGGTTTGCCCGTCTAGGTACATGCTTTCTATGCCAAGGGCATCCGTATGTTTTTTGATTATATTAAGCATACTTGTAAACTGGCTGAAAAGCAGTATCTTATGCCCGTTTTCAAGCATATGGGGCAGTATTTCAAGCAGTAAATTAAGCTTACCGCTCTCCCCTTGGAAGGTAGGCAGCACAAGGCGGGGGTGGCAGCAAATTTGCCTAAGCTCTGTTATTGCGGCAAGCACGGCGCCGCTGTTCTTCCTTAGGTTTTTGCTGTCGTATAATTCCTTCATGCTCTCATGCTTTTGAAGGAGCACAGCCTTATATAGCTTAGCCTGCTGGGGCTCCATGCCTGCGTAATAGCTGCGCTCGGTTTTAGCGGGCAGCTCTGCCATTACATCTCTCTTTAGCCTTCGCATGAGGAAAGGGCGTATGCGCTTTCTTAAATCCGCAGCGTTTTTGCCCTCATCAAATCTGCGCAAAAATTCGCGGTAGTGGGGCAGGTAGCCGGGGAGAGCAAAGTCAAACAGCGACCATAGCTCGCCTACATTATTTTCCATAGGCGTGCCGGAAAGCGCAATATTGCACCTGCCTGTAAGCTGTTTTACGCTGCGGGCGGTTATGCTTGAAGGGTCTTTAATATATTGCGCTTCATCAAGCACTATATAAGAAAATTCCGTTTTTTTGATTTTGGCTATATCTCTGCGGATTATGGGATAGCTTGTAATAATTAAATCCGGAGGGTTTTCAGTTATGGTAGCAATAATTTCATCCCTCTGCTTACGGTTGCCACTTAGTACCGCTATATTTAAATCCGGCGTAAAGCGCTGGGCTTCTGATTGCCAGTTATATATAAGAGATGTTGGGGCTATAACTATGCTTGGAAGAGAGCTCTCATTATCCTTAATATAGCTAATAGCGGCAAGCGTTTGCAGGGTTTTGCCAAGCCCCATTTCGTCTGCCAATATGCCGCCCATCTGTAAGCGCCAAAGGGATATAAGCCACTCAAAACCCCTTTTCTGGAAGGAATATAGGCCCTTTATGGGCGGTTCGCTCTCCTCGGTTCTAACGGCTACATGGCTTAGGGTTTCGCTATCGGTTGTAACCGGCAGGTTTTTTTCCTTTATAAGCGCATTAAAATAAGCGGCGCGGTAAGGGCGTACATGCCTTTCATCCTGCTTTAATTCTCCCGCTTCAAGGTAGGCTTCGGCAAGCTCCTGCCACTCTTCAGTACCTTCAAGGGAGAGCATAGAGCCGTCTGTAAAGCGGAAGTAATCGCGGCGCAGGCGTATCGCTTCAAGCAGAGGGATAAGTTCGTCTATGGGCTCATCATCGTCCAGCATTTCAAGGCTTAGTCCCTGCCTTTCGGTGCGAAGTCTTGCGGTAAAGTTTGGTTTTTTAACGCTTAATTTCTTAAAATCATTGCTTAAATAAAGCTCCGCTTTATCGCTTAAGGCTGTAATGCCTTCTGTTAGGAAATACCAAATATCGTCTGAATTTTCAAGGTAGGCATAGCCCTTTCTAACTCTAAAGCCCGCATTTGCAAGGGTGTCCATAACTGCTTTTTCGCCAGTCGCATCTCGCAGCAGGAACATTGGCGCGCCGTCGTGTATTAGGAAAGGGTCTATCTCTATATCGCCATATCTAAATACTAGCCTTGCGCTAATATGCGCTTTTTCTCTATCCAGATATATTTTAGTGTGCAGGGGAAGGCGTTGAATTTTCTTTTCAAAGCGTGTATCCAGATTTACTATGCAGCTTTGCATAAGCGAGGGGAGAAGCTCTCCCATTACACGCTGTACTTTATCTTTTGTGAATATGAAAATAGCCCTGTTGCCGCTTAAGTGTTTGTTTAGCGTACGCATAAGGGGTAGTTCCATCTCGCTTAGCTTATGTACCTTGCCCTCAAAATACACGTATCTGCCGTCCTCGGTTAGTAGGTGCAAGTCCTCAGGCACATGGGCTATTATGGATATGCCCTTATCGCCGCCTGATACATTGAACATGGCGGGCAGGGGGGCAATGTCTATATTATTTTGCGTTTCGCCGGACAGACTGCATATGAAGGGGATATCTTCAAGCCTTTCAAATACAAGCGAAGCCAGTACATCAGGCATAGGCATAAAGCGCAGCTGATTTCCTGTGAGCGGGTTTTGTCCCTCCTTGCGGGAAACATAATATAGGTATAGCTGGCGTAGAAAATCCTTATGTTTTTGAGAAAAATCCGCAATTTTAGGGTCATAGGTGAAATCCCTGCCGAATTTTAACGGCTTTCTATCTTTAACATTGGTTATAAATTCCGCAATGTTTTTAACTACATATAGTTTGTCTTCACCTGCTCTAAGACCTATGGACAAGGGATTATCCACATTTATGGTTATTTCAAGCTTTAAATTGTCTGCCTGAGGAAGGGGGAGGGTTGTCGCGTCGAATAAATCATCAGAAGAAATACTGCGGTTTCTAAATAGCATTGCGCGCAGAGTGCCATCCCTGCTGGCTTCAATAAGCGCAGCAACAGTGTAGCGGTTGAAATGCTTTTCGCCATCCGTCATTATTATGCCGCTTACAATTATTACCACGGTATGTTCCATACCGTCATCTATTAGATATTCAGCTCTAAGCCTTGAAGACCTAAGCCTGCGCACCCTGCCTTGGGCGTACAGACGTTTGCCGTAATTCCATTCTTTGTTGCCCGCTTTTTGTTTTATATCAGCTAAGGTCAAAAAATCTCCTCCTTAAAAGAAACCCAATAGATTATATTCGACAAAAAACGGTAAATTCCTGCACAGAAAAACTATTAAATAAACAACAAAAGCGAAACAGCCATTATCGCCATGCCAAGCATTACGCCGGCTATCTTTACATGGTGGTAGCCGTATTTTCCTGCTGATGGCAGGAGCTCATCAAAGGATATGAATACCATTATGCCTGAAATCATCGCGTATAATATGCCGTATAATGTGTCTGACATGAATGGCGCAAGCACGAGCCATGCAAAAAGCGCGCCTATGGGCTCCGCCA
>JGI24711J26586_10002715_pt1 | contig 12375 bp, 16 predicted proteins | sample BioPla3DNA1_FD_26586 | JGI IMG/M metagenome (IMG submission 26586)
AGTTGATTGAGTGATTGGAAGTTGATTGAGTGATTGGAAGTTGATTGAGTGTTTTGGAGTTGCAATTGATTTTTTTTGATAAGAAGGGTTTTAATTATTTGTACTCAAATTTTTTCTATGCAAAAAAACAAAAACCCACAAAAACAACAAAAGAAATTACAAAACAAAAAACAGCAAAATAAAGAAATTCAGAACAAATCACAAAATAAAAATGCTCAAAAAAATTTTCAAAAAAAATTACAAAAAAATAATAAAAAAAGTAATGAAAAAAATTTTCATTTAGAGAACAAAAAAATTGATTCGCAAAAGGTTAACATTTATAAAAAACCAAGTTTGTGGTTTGGTTTATTCCTGTCCCTTATTTTGATTGTAGTTTCTTGTGTTGAGTATTTTTTTAACAAGGATTCGTTTTTGTTTTGGTTACTCTTTTCTCTTGGAGCACTAGTGGTTTTGGTTAACACTTTTTGGTTATCAAAAAAATTTTCTCAACCATTTATTTTTCCTTATTTTTTAACAATGATAAAATCCAAAAAATTGGTTAAACACATTTACTCGGTTTCGCATTATGCAAAATTTTTAGAAAAATTTGCTTTTCTTGGTTTGTTCATTGGTTTTGGTTTAACTTGGGTTGATTATTGGAAAGCAAGAAAACTCGGTGGGTGGAAAAGAATTGTTTTGCTTTTAGTGTTCGCTGTTTTGCTTGGATTGTTTTTTGAATTGTTTTTAAAANTACTTTTCAGAGTCCCAATACTAGAACCACTAACCATTGTTGGATTAATTGGGTTTATTTTGCTTGGCCTTGGTGGATTATCTTTAGCAATACTAGTAGGGTATGGAGTGATGTCAATTTTTGGTTTGTTTAGTGCAAAACAAATGTGTCCTTCAATTGCTCCAGTAATACCAGGAGTGCCAATACCAGGGTTTGGGGGATTAACAATACCAATGATTGCGTGGGTTTCTTTAGGAATGATTCTTGTTATTCACGAACTAAGCCACGGAGTGATGCTCGCGTATTATAAGAAAAAAATTCATTCAGTTGGATTACTAGTGGCAGGAATTTTTCCAATGGGGGCTTTTGTTGAAGAAGACAACACCGAACTCGCAACATCAAAAGACCATGAAGTGCTAATGATGTTAAGTGCTGGTCCTGCATCAAATTTTTTTACTATGATAATCGGAATAATTTTGTTGTTTTTATTCGCGTTAGTGCTTGTTCCTTTCACTCCAACAATAAACCAAGAACTTAATTTAATGTACGAGGGCGTGGGTGTTTTTGTTGTTGATGAAAAAGTTACTTTTTGCGGAATTGAGGATACTTCTCCCGCACTTGGAAAATTATTTGTTGGAGATAAAATTATTTCTCTAAATGGAGAGGATATTAATAATACTGCTACACTGAATAGTGTTTTTGTAAAATCAAAAGGGGATATGAATTTTGTTGTTCAAAGAGAGGATAAAAATGTTGAAGTAATTTTAACACCAATAGTGTTTGAGGATATGAATGTTAAAAGAATCGGGGCTCAATTCGGATCAATTAAAACAAATTACGAACCACCCATTTGGATAATTTTGGCTTCAATGATTATTAGTGCCATTTCAAGCATTCTTGTTTTTTTCATAATATTGAGTTTAGCAGTTGCGATGTTTAATTACTTACCAGCAAATCCTCTTGATGGAGGAAAAATAGCTGAAATAATTCTCGTACCCTACGCGGGTTTTATGAAATTTGGTGATGAAAAAGAAACAAGAAAATTTATTGGAAGAATATTTGTTTGGTTATTTTTAATATCACTATTACTAAACCTAATTCCTTACATAACAATGCTTTTCTAAAATAATTTAAATTAAATGGTGAATATTTATTTTGTAGGTGTTTGTTTTTGGGCGTAAATTTATCAGATATTATTGAGAAGAAAGAAATTACTCTTCAGGATTTGGGTGGGAAAAAAGTTGGGATTGATTCTTATAATATGCTTTATCAATTTCTTGCAAGCATTAGGGGCCAGGATGGATTGCCTTTAGCTGATAGTCAAGGGCAAGTCACTTCTCACTTAACAGGATTGTTTTATAGAACACTAAATTTAATGGATGTGGGAATAAAACCGATTTATGTTTTTGATGGAGTTCCGAGTGAGTTAAAAAAAGAAACTCTGAAAAAGAGAACAGAAATTAGAACTGATGCTATGGAAAAATCAGCTAGTGCGTTAAAGGAGGGAAATTTTGAAGAGGCACAAAAATTTGGTTCACGAGCACTAAAATTAACTCCACTAATGGTTAGTGAAGCAAAAGAATTACTTTCATATATGGGGGTTCCGGTTGTTCAAGCACAAGAAGAGGGAGAAGCTCAAGCGAGTGTAATGTGTAACCAAAAATTAATTGACGGAGTGGTGTCACAAGATTTTGATTGTTTATTATTCGGAGCAAATGATTTGTATAGAAATGTTGGGTTTAGTGGGAAGAGAAAAGTTCCTGGAAAAAATTTTTTTGTAGAAATAAAACCTGAACACTTAAACTCTATGGAAATTCTTTCACAACTAAAAATTGACAGAAAAAAATTGATTTGGTTAGGTATTTTGGTCGGAACTGATTTTAACAAAAAATTTCCAAGAGTTGGTCCAAAAACCGCGCTAAAATTAGTTCAAAAATTTGATGATTTTGATGACATAATTAAAGAAACAAAATACGAACCTGATTTTGATTACAAAAAAATAGAGAATGTTTTTTTGAACCCTGTGAGTTTTAATATTAGTGAAAAAGATATTCAACCAAAAGAAATGGATAAAGATAAGATAATAGAGTTTTTGGTTGAAAGACACGATTTTTCTAGAGAAAGAGTAGAAAAAACACTTAACACTTATTTGGACAAAAAATCCGAAAAAGAAAAGCAAAAAAATCTTGGTGCTTGGTTTGGGTGATTGTTGTTCTCTGTCTTCCTCGTAGAGGAAGGCAAGTTCTTCGCTCCGGCTCGGCGAAAGGAGCCAAAGGGAAGCAAAAAAATCTTGGTGCTTGGTTTGGGTAAAAGAATATAAATAACAAAATCCTTGTTTTGTGATTATGAAGTTCTCTATTAAAGATAAACTAAAAGCGGTTCTTGAATTGATGCGAGTAAAGAATTGTTTAATGGCAATGATTGCTGTTCTTATTGGAGCAATGGTTGTTAGTCAAGTGGTAAGGCCACTTCCATTTGATGCGATCAATGTTATTTTAGCAATGATTTCTGCTTTTTTTATATGCGCTGGAGGACAAGCAATTAACGATATTTTTGATGCAAAAATTGATGCAAAATTAAACAAAAAAAAACCAATTCCTAGTAAAAGAATAACAAAAAACCAAGCAACTGTTTTAACAATTTTATTTTATTGTGTTGGATTATTTTTTGCACAAATAAATGAAATAACAATTTTTATCGCAATAATGATGGTTGTGCTCCTAACTCTTTATTCAAGTGTGTTAAGGAAAGTAAAATATTTAGGAAACTTTATTGTTGCACTAGGAACTTCACTAACTTTTATTTATGGAGCAAGTGCTGTTGGAGTAATAACTAACACAATTATTTTATTCACGATCGCCGCGTTCTTTGCTAATGTTGCAAGAGAAATAACAAAAGATTTTGAAGATATAAAAAAAGACAAAGGAGTGAAAGTAACATTCCCTATTTTGTTAAAAGAAAAAGCAAAATCAATTGCAATATTTTTTTATGTAGCTTCTCCCCTAACAGCAATTGCGGGATACATATTTTTGGATCTAAACATCCTTTATTTAGGGGGAGTAGTTGTTGCAACAATAGTTTTTGCAAAAGCATACGAACTATTCGTTAAAAGAAAATATAGTTTAGCACAAAAAAAATGCAAACAAGCAATGATGATTAGTTTAATTGCATTCATACTATCAATAGTAATTATATAAAAATAATTTAAAAAAATTAAAATAATTTGATAATTTAAAAAAATTAAAATAATTTGATAATTTGAAATAATTTAGCATATTTTTTTTGTTAAAAATAGAGTGTATCAAAATGTACTTGCCTGTGTGTAGTGTGAAAAAATAATTTTCAAAAAACAATTACAATAATTTTGACAAAAGGGGGGGTGGAATTGATTAAAGCAATTTTTATAGATCTTGAAGGGGTAATAACTCATAATGGTAGAATAATGACTGATGGTGTGTATAAGCACGCAAAAAATTATTTAACAAAAAAACAAGTTTTGAAAAGATACAAGAAGGCAAGAACTGGAAAAATTTCTTATGAAGAATTTTTTAAAGGAGTTCCAAAAAATAAGCGTAATGATTTTTTAAAAGAAGTGCAATTTCGTAAAGGATCAAAAGAAGCCTTAAAATCTTTGCACAAAAAATACCCTTTGTATTTAGCATCCAATCACGTTGATGTGTTGTTTGAGAAAGAAATAAAAAAACTAAAATTAAAAAAATATTTCAAAAAAATTTTTGTGAGCAAAAATCTAAAAACAAGAAAACCTTTTTTAAAATTTTATAAAACAATTCTCAAAGATACAAAACTGAAAGGAAAAGAAGTAATTTTTGTTGATGACACTAGAAGAAATTTGAGAGGGGCAAAAAAGTGTAATCTGATTACTGTCCAAATGATTAACCCCGGGTTTGATGCGAGAAACAAAATGGATTTTAGAGCAGATTTTGAAATAAAAGATTTAAAAGAACTAGAAAAAATAATTAAAAAAATAAATACAATTTAGAAAAATAAATGTATTTAGAAAAATGAATATGGTTAGAATAAATATAATTGGAAAAATAAAAGTGATTTATAAAAAAAGCTATATTTTGGAAAAAAATTGGAAAAATGAATGTAGTTTTGGAAGTAAAATAAAATTTGGAATAAAAGTCGTAATTTGGTTATTTTTATGCAGCTGATTTTCTTTTCTTTTTCTTTAATCTGAATCTTTTTCCGCCACATTTTCTGCATTTGTTTGGTTTTCCTGAACCACATCTGTTTGTAGCGTTACAGGTTTGACATATGTAAACATTAGTAAATCTTCTCGCAATTGCTTCGTGCATATCAGCCATTTTTGTTTCACCAATAACAAAAAAACATAGAGAAACCTTTTTAAATCATTTCCGAGAACTTTTCTTTAAGAATGGCGAACTAACAAAAAATTTGTTAGATAAATAATAGTGTTTTGCGAAGTAAGGTAGTGTATTCAACTTGTTGTATGCGCTTATTTGCTTGCTTTATGAAGTCGCCCCGATAGTGCAGTGGTCAAGCACGCGAGCCTTTCAATCCAAGACTTTTCTTTTAGGAAAAGAAAAGTTTTAGATTCATCCAAAAGAAAAATTTTGAAGATGAAAACGGAGTTGATAGCTTGTAACCCGGGTTCGAATCCCGGTCGGGGTATTGTAGTTCGAGTGGAATTACCCTCTTTGAGCTCAGTTTACTTTAAAAAGAACGGAAGGTGAACTTGAGTATGAAAGAAGAACATTTAAGTCCTCAATATGAGAGACGATTAAAACTAGTTTTAGAAAGAATAGATCCATATCAATTTGGTGGATTAAAAAGAAGAAATGTAGAAAATAACAAATATCATTTAGCACTAAAATTAACAGATGCTAATAGAAAACTACTAATAAAATATTACAAAAAAATGTGTAATGAAAATATTGCGCCAGCAAGAAAACACAATGTCTTAGGAGTTCTTGGAAGACTTTTAGAACTACTTGGAAAAGATTTTGAAACAGCAACAAGAGATGACATGGAAGAATTAGTTGCTAAAATAAATTCAAAAAAAATTGGTCCAATAACTAGACAAGACTATTTGAAAAAAATAAAACAATTAGATAAGTGGCTTAATGGTGGAGAAGAATTGACTGAACGTACAAAATGGATTAAAACCAATTTAGGAAAAAAGCATTCAAAACTTCCATCGCAATTAATTACTCCTGAAGAAGCAAAACAATTAGTTAATGTGACTGATAATGTTCGTGATAGAGCATTAATTCATTTAATGTGGGAATCTGGCGCAAGAATTGGAGAAATAATAAACCTAAAAATGAATTCAGTAGAATTCAATAAAGGTGAAGCTAGAATAAGAATGAGGGGAAAAGTTGGAGAAAGACAAATCCTACTGCTTGAATCAGTGCATGATTTAAAAGAATATTATAGAACAAGAAACAAAGCTAATCTTGAAGAACCATTATTTGTTCAATTTGGAACAAGAAATAAAGGATCCTCTTTAACTCATCAATCAATAGGTGAAATGTTAAAAGCAGTCCAAACAAGAACTGATATTACAAAAAGAATCTATGCGTATCTATTCAGACATTCAAGAGCAAGTTATTTAGCTTCACAAGGATTAAACGAAGCCCAAATGTGCATGATATTTGGATGGACAATTGGATCAAAACAACCAGCAACATACATACATCTAAGTGGAGCACAAGTAGAAAATGCATACAAACAACTTTATGGAATAAACCAAGAACAAAAAAGAGAAACAATGCTAAAATGCGAAGTGTGTGGAGAAATGAATCCATCAACAATAGACACTTGCACTAATTGTTACAATCCACTAACAATAAAAGGTGCTTTAAAAATAAAACAAGAAAAAGAACTAATGCAACAAGACAGAGACATTAGTCAACAAGTGTTTGCACAAGCAGTAAGAATAATGTCTGAAAAGGGAATAAGTGTAGAAGATGCACAAAAAGAAGCAATCAAAATAGTGGCTGCACAACAAATACAAGGACAAAAAAATAATAGTTAGGCACTACAACGTGCTTAACTTTTTTAATTATTACTTAAACTCTATTACTAATAAAAATAAATTAATTTATATTCAATTTATTTTTTTCTTTTTTTATTTTTTGTTTAAATATTCTTCTAAGTTTAGAATTAGCATTAGGCATAAAAATTTTTAAAAATTCATCAAGTTCATATTTATATATTCCATCAATAAATTTGAAAATTAAATAGTTTTTATTTATTGCAACCCCAACTACCCAATCATTTTTTAAAAAATCATTAAACAAAATAGATTTATTATTAGATAATTTTAATCCACCGCTTGCAATATTAGTCATAGCTTCAAACGGAGTTCCATTTTTTGCTAAAGGAAAAATAAATTGATCATTCAATTCTGAATTATTTAATAAAATACCATTAGATTTTATTAATTTATCACTATCGTCACTAACTGGTTGACTAATTTTGTTTTTATGTCTAAATGGATGTTTTTCAGGGTAATTTTCATTAGTGCTTAATGCAGTTATAACAACTTCTTTGTTATTTTTATTTTCAGTAACAATACCATGAATATGTATTTTTTCAGATTTTTTTTTTAAAATAAATTCACTTTTATTTTCTTTATATTTTTTAATAAGCTTTTGATTATTTTCTAAATCAATTTCTTCCTTTGGCATAAAAATATTTATATGGAACTATTTTAATTTAGATAGTATTAAAATAATTCTTTGTTGTCATCTAAATCAATTATTACTAGTTGGTGTCCGTTTTGTTTGTTCATTCCAAAACTTACTGAGTATTTTGAGTTTGGACAATATTTGTTACCAACATATAGGCGTGGCACGTTAATTAAATAATGATAATCTCTTGTTCCTTGTCCTTTAAGTCGTAACTTATGATATGCTTTGAGTGAATCGTCAAATTTGTAGATGACTTCTTCACCGTTTAAGTTCACAGTAATTTGGTTTTTTTCCTTTTGCATATGCCTCCACCACCATCGCGTTATATTCATCATGAACTTCGTCTAAAGCTATTTCTTGTTCATGAGTTAGTTTTCCACCCATTCGTTTTACTTCTTCTAAAACTTCAGCAAAAACTCTAGAAATCATTTATTTTTCCTCCAATTAACTTACCATTGGTCCCAAAGATTTTGAGCCCATTTCTTCAACTTCTTCTTTTAATCCAGGTAAATTTTCAAGTAAACATTTTACTACTTCTCTTGAATGAATAACATCACAATTAATTGCTAACGTTCTTATGACATCATTTCCTTTTTTGTCTACTTCGCTTAACATTAAAACTCCAAATGTTTTTCCGTCCAATAATTTTTCTACTCCTTGTAAAATTCTTTTTTTGTTTTTTATTTTTTTAGATTTTTTATTTCTGACTTTTAATAAGTCGTATCTTAAATGATTCATGTTCTTCTCCTCGTTTTACATTACTCTTTTGTTCGAGCATATAAATAGTTTTTGTTTTTTTAGTTTAATTTTTTGAAACTTTTTTCCAAAAAATAAAACTCGCTGGACAAAATCTTTATTAATCATCGGCGTTGCAAGTGATTTTAAAAACGCATTTGGAGGTTTTGAAAAATGAAAAAGAAAATTTTGATACTAACAATTTTGTTGCTAGTTTCACAAGTAGTTTTCGCAGCAACAGTTAGCGATATTACTGCGCCAATAACTAGAATCTATGATTTGATAAAAGGAATTGTAGCAGTGATTGGAATAATTGCTATTACTATTGCAGGAGCAATGTACATGTTCTCTGGATCTAACATCCAACAAAGAGAAAATGCAAAGTCAATGGTTTCATACGCAATAGTTGGTTTAGTCCTAGTTTGGGTAGCACCATTAATAGTGGGTTACTTAACAGCACCAATTTAAGGGGGAATTTAGAATATGAGACATATAATCGAGTTATTTATTCCCCTTATGGTGGGGTTGCTATTGTTTGCACCATACATGCAAGCCGCAAGTTCGGGAAGTTCAGGAGGTAGTTCTGGCGGAGGAAGCTCTACAATTGTAATTGATTTTGGTGGGGTTATTGGGGCAGTTAATTCTAATGCGAATTCAACAGAACAAAAACTTGAAGAAACACAAGACCTTTTAGGAGGAGCAATTAATGCAATACCAAATGGTTTATATCATTTATTCACATCTTCAATTAGAAATTCTTTACAAGAATTTAATTCATCTCTTCTAACTCTCGCCGCGCTATTAGTATCAGTTAATCCTGATCCAATGTTAATGTTTCCATTATGGCAAGCGATTATTACTGTAATTTCGTGTTTTTATTTGCTCGTGTTTTTGGTTGTTGGTTTTAAGTTTTTGATGGGTGGACAAAATATTCAAAAAAGAGAAGAAGCAAAAGAATCTTTGAAGAACGCGGTAATAATGATTATTGCAATTCAGTTATCGTTTTATTTTTATCAATTATTTTTAGAACTTGCAACAGCTATTACTCAATTTTTGTGGGTTACTGGTTTTGAACAATTATTTATGTCAACAACTTATAGTGGAGCAGGAATCTTCATGCTACTATCATTATCATTCTCAGTAATTGGGGCACTGGTAACTTTGTTTGCGAGATATTTGTTCTTGTTAATGGGAGTTGTGTTGTTTCCAATTGGAATTTTTTTGTATTTAATTCCAAGTTTTAAAAACTGGGGAAAAATTATTTTCAATTTTATTGGAATTGTGTTAGCAATGCAATTCATAGACATAATTTTGTTAGTAGCTACTGGGCAAATCGCAGTTGCATTAGTTGGACAAATTGGAGTAGAATTTGTTCCAGCACTCGGATTTATTCTAATGGCTATTACTAATACTGTGATTTTGGTTTATGCTGTTGTAAAGTCAGCAATGAGTGTGATGGATAATGCGCCAATGCTTGGAATGGCAATCGGGGCATTAAGTGGACAAGTTGGAATGATTGGAGCCGCATTAAAAGGTGGTTCTAAATGAGTTATGAAATTCCAAAAAACTTGAAGTATGAAGAAAAAGTTATATTCAACTTGTCTTTGCAACAAGCAATCTGGTTAGGACTATTCATTGCACCCGCAGTTATACTATTGTTGAAGTCACCCCTCGCAATAGAAATTAACGCAAGCATAGCAATAGTTCTAGCTGGACTTGGAATAGGATTTGCTTTTCTTAATTTCAAAGAACACACTATTAACATTTACAAATATTTTTCCGAACCAAGACAACTAGGTTACTTGTCAAAAAAAATGGCTAATTTTGTTGAAGTAAAAGAGATAAGAGAAGACACAATATTTTTGAATAATGGACGCGCAAAAGCAATACTACAAATAAACCCAATAAATTTTCATATACTTTCTCAAAGGCATCAAGAAGCAATTATTAGTGCTTATAAAGATTTTTTGAATTCATTAGACTTTCCAGTGCAAGTAGTAATGAGAACAGTTAATCTTTCACTAGATGATTATTTAAGAAACTTAGAAATGAAAGTAAAAAAATCTAAGAATGAATTTTTAAGAAAACAATTTAGTGATTTTCAAGAATTTGTTTTGGGTTATATTGAAAATAATTCTGTAAAAAACAGATTGTTCTACATAATAATTCCTAGTGATGAAAAAACAGAAGAACACATTTTAAGCCAACTAGAAATTAGAACATCGCTTTGTCAAGAAAAACTAAAAGCATGCAATCTAACAACAAAAAGATTAAACACTCAAGAGTTAGTGACAATGCTTTCAAGTTATTTTGAAGGATTCATAGAAAATGGAACAGAATATCAATCACTAATATCAATCTTAGAAAAAAAGGAGGCTGTAAAATGTACGGAATGTTTGAAATAATTTTCAAAGATTGCATTAAAGCATTTGAAGAAGTTGATAAAAATGAGTTTTGTAAGAATAAAAACGATAAACGGAAACCAGTATTACTATCTGGTCGAAAATAAAAGAGAAAATGGAGTAGTGAGACAAAAATGTTTGAAATATTTAGGAAAAACCAAACCAATGAACCAACAGAAACAATAACAAAACTATTGAAACCATCACACGTAAGAAACGAGTTTGATTCTTTAATAGTAAATGAACAAATGACTCGTACAATAATGGCTGTGGGTTATCCAAGAACAATACAAGATGGTTGGTTAAACAGAATAATTTCGAGTGAAGGTAATTTTGATTTATCAATGCACATAAAACCCGGAAACATACAAACAATTATTTCACAATTAAATCAAGAGCTTGTAAAACAAGAAGCTGATTTAATGGCTGCAACAATGAAAGGAATAGTAAACCCTAGTTTAAAATTGCAACACCAAGACACACTTAATATTCTTGAAAAACTTCAAAAAGGAGAAGAAAAACTATTTAACTTTTCATTATACTTGGGAGCAAGAGCATATGATAAAAATAAATTAGAATTATTAACAAAAAAAATTCTAGCCGAATTAAATTCGATTATGATTATTCCAAAAATACCATTTCTTAGAATGAGTGATGGAGCAAAATCTTTGTACCCAATACAAGAAGACAAATTAAATATTAATAGAAATATTCCGTCTGATGCTTTGGCTGCTTGTTTTCCATTTACAACAGCGTACTTAAATGTTGATGATGAAGGAATATTATTTGGATTAAATAAAAATAATAACATTCCAATAATTCTTGACCCTTATAAGTTCGCAAATTATAATGGATTAATTCTTGGAACTTCTGGTGGTGGAAAAAGTGTAACTGCTAAATTATTTATTCTTAGAAATATTTTACGTGGAGTAAAAACAATAGTAATTGATCCACAAGGAGAATACCTTGATGTTACAAAAGCTAATGGTGGACAAATTGTTGAAATTCATCGTGATTCAGACACAATAATTAATCCGTTTGATTTAATGGGGGGAGACCTTGGAGAAAAAACAATGTCTTTGATTGATTTGTTTAATATTTTGTGTGGGGATTTAACTGAAGTTCAAAAAAATATTTTGGACAAAGCAATAAACCAAATATACCAAAACAAAGGAATTTTACTAGATAATCCTGATACTTGGAAAAAAACTCCTCCAATAATGGAAGACTTGTACAAAGAATTACAAAAAGAAAGAAAGACTTGTGCTCGACTAGAAAAAATGACTTATGACGCACTAGAAAATAGACTAAGAATGTACGTTAAAGGTTCTTTTAATTTTATTAACAGACAAACAAGTCTTGATCTTGAAAAGGATTTAATTTGTTTTAATATTGCAAAAATGCCAACACAAATAAAACCAGTAATGATGTACTTGATACTAGATTTTGTTCACAAAAAAATGAACAAAGACAAAGAAAGAAAAACACTAGTAATAGACGAAGCATGGTCGTTACTAAGATTTGCAGAACACTCAAAATCAATATTTGAGTTAATTAAAACTGCAAGAAAATTTGGACTAGGAATTTTGATAATAACTCAAGAAGTACAAGACTTGATTGAGTCTAGTGCTGGAAAAACTATTTTGGCTAATACTGCTTGGAAGTATTTGTCAAGACAAGAACCAGCAACAATACAAGATCTCGCAGAAAAATTCCATCTAAATTCAGAAGAACAAAACTATTTACTCACCTCAATGCCCGGAGAAGGCTTACTATTCGCAATGAACGATCACATCCCTTTACGAGTTGTACCAAGCCCACAAGAATATGAATTAATTACAACTAACCC
>JGI24711J26586_10002717_pt1 | contig 12366 bp, 10 predicted proteins | sample BioPla3DNA1_FD_26586 | JGI IMG/M metagenome (IMG submission 26586)
TTATACCATTAGAAGCAGGCTAGTTCAATAGCCAGGGCTGAATAAGGTTTCTCCTTTGGGTTAATCTAACACTGATTGGAGGAGAGACCATGCAGAAGCAAAATTACGAAGACCTTCTTTTCAGCAAGTACAACATCCGCACTGACTTGGCTTTGGAATCTCACCAAGCGGTGATTGAGCGCGAGGGGCCCCCTGAGCTGCCGGGCGTGAAGNTGCAGACGGAAGAAGAAGCAGGCATTACCGTTACCCGCATCGTTGTGGAANACGACATTGGTGCCCGCATGATGGGTAAGGCTCCCGGCAATTATTGTACCATCCAATCCAGCGGTTTGCGTGAACACAACCGCGATCTGCATGAAAAAACGGCCCAACTTCTGGCCAAGGAAATCGAATGGTTTTTCCAACAAGCGGAGCTTGGCCCTGAGGACACCGTTTTGGTGGTGGGCTTAGGCAACTGGAATGCCACCCCCGACTCCCTCGGACCCAAAGTTTTGGAGAACCTCATGGTCACCCGCCATCTATTGGAGATGTCCCCTCCAGAGCTGCGCAAGGGCCTGCGCCCAGTGGCCGCCTTAGCCCCCGGCGTGCTNGGCCTCACCGGCATCGAAACGGGAGAGATCATCATGGGTGTGGTTGACCGCATGGGTGCCAAAGCTGTGATCTGCATTGACGCCCTGGCCAGCCGGAGTGTGGATCGCTTGTGCAGCACCATTCAGATCTCCGACACAGGCATTCACCCCGGTGCCGGCGTGGGCAACCGTCGTCTGGCCATCAACAAGGAGACTCTGGGTATTCCGGTGATTGCCATAGGAGTGCCCACTGTTGTACACGCGGTGACCATCATCTCCGATGCCATGAACCTCTTGGAAGGTGGAGGTCACGACCCCGGCAGCAGCGCCGACGGGCAGCCTGCCCGCACCGAGTTCAAGATCGATCCTCAGGCCTTGTTGGGCAAAGAACCCAGCAGTCCAGCGCCAAAGCCGTCAGTTGATCGCAGGCAGCTCATGAGCCAGGTGCTGGATCCCTACTTCGGCAGCATGATCGTGACCCCCAAAGAGATCGACCTGCTCATCGATGAGGTGGCTGATGTGGTGACCGGGGGGCTGAACACTGCCTTCCACGAAGGCATGGACTACGGTGAAGTGTTCAAGTACTTGAGCTAATGGGCTCTGCCCAATGGTTTGCTGACCAGGATATGCCCGCCGATGGACTCCACAACTTCCCCTTCCACCAGAATCTGTACCTTCTCGATGTCCGCGAACTCTGTGAGGGTGTTGACAATGGCGGTCACCAGGTACGACTCCAGCAGGGCGCCTCCGTTGAAGTCTGTAATCAGCTCGGCACTGAAATCGGCGGAGGCCAGCCCGTCCTGGACGGTGAGGCCCAAAAGCCTCACGCTTTGGGGCACTGAGGAGAACAGCTCTTCATCGGTCAAGGGGCCGTTGATCAGCGCCTGCAGCGCAGCTGCGGGGCTCGCGGGCCCCCCTGTTCTTCGCTGCACTGGGACAAGGTGAAACTCTGTAGGTTCAGATTTAACCAGGTAGATGGTGACAAAATCCTGCTCGGGCTCCGCCTGGCTCTGGGGTGCCGCAGTCTGCTGGNTCTTCTGCAAGGAGAACAGCGTCCAAAGCGCTGCCACTAACCCCAGGGCCAGCACGACAATGAGAATATTTCTGACCGCACGCATGCGCTCATCCCTTCTCTCGGGAGAATTGGCTACTACGAGTCTATCATACTTTCCCTGGCAGAGGAATATAGTGCCAAGAGAAGAGGTGGTGACATGCGGTTGCGCCTCCGCCGGGTGTACAAGAGAATTCGCCGCCGCACCAGTGCATTGGGGCAGGAGTTCCAGATTATCCCGCTTATGCTGCTAGCACTGCTCTTCCTTTCCCTTTCTCTGAGCGGCTATCATCTGCTTCTTCAAGACAAAGGCTTCGATCACTCCTTAGCCAGATCCCTTCTCCACCTGGGCATGCCTGCACTAGGCGGGGCTCAGCCGGATCGCCAGAGGTTGGACCTCAGCCTGTTCCTCTACTGGTTGACCAACTTTGACTTGGCCGACCCCCTGCACATGGTGGAGTCTGCACTGCCCTTTTCACCCGAAGTGGTGGTACATATGCGGGTTTGGGAAGACAGACCCTTCGTGTTCATCCAGGAGCTGTCTTTTGCCCCTGACCCGGTCAGGCCCCCGCTCACTCCCGGAACCGGGCCGGAGCGCGGGGAGACACCTAAAGCCGCCGCCAAGGTCTTGATTTACCATACCCACACTTCAGAGATGTATCTAGGACGAGCCCCGGAAGGAAACGAGGATGCCAGCGCCCATTACAAGTTCCGCAGCCTGGCTGATCCCACCGTCACCGGGGTGATGGCCGTGGGGCGCCACCTNTCCAACGCGCTGACCAGCCTCGGCCTGCAGGCCGTCCATGAAACCAGGATCCATACCCTGCCCAGTATCAACAACTCCTACAGCAACTCGGAACGGACAGTGCGGGAGATTCTGGGCAGGCAGAAGGACTTCGATCTGGTCATTGATCTGCATCGGGATGCCGGCGTGCCCAACCCAACCATCAAAATCAACGGCCGAGATGTGGCCCGCATCGCCATTGTGGTGGGGACCGCTCAGAACATCCCTCTGCAGCACCCCCATTACCAAAAAAACTTGGACCTGGCTTACCAGATCAAGAACGCTTGCGATGCCCTCTATCCCGGGCTCATGCGTCCAGTGCAGGTGCATAAGGAAGCCAGGTACAACCAACATCTGCATCCAGCCAGCCTGATTTTGGAAATCGGGTCAGTGGATAACACCTTGGAAGAAGCGCTCCTAGCCGCTGAACTGCTGGCCAATGTTTTGGTTCGCATCCTCTAACAGGATTTTGCCCAGGGAAGGAGAATGATTCAATTTGTTGTTAGGAAGAGGAGCGAGTAGTTTTGGAAACAGAAAACAGAGCACAGGTTACGCGCGCAGCGACCATAGTCATGGCGGCCATTTTAGTCAGCAGGATTCTCGGGTTCTTACGGGAACGGGCCGTGGCGGAGGTTTTCGGCAGGACAGCGGCCACGGATGCCTTCTTTGCAGCCTTTGCCCTGCCTGATCTTATGTACCAGCTTNTAGTGGGTGGGGCGCTGAGCTCCGCTTTTATTCCGGTCTTTACACAGTATCTGGCGAAGGATGAAGAAAATGAAGCCTGGCATGTGGCGAGCATCTTTCTCAACGCCACTTTTTTAATACTGCTCGGGCTCATGATCCTGGGAGTAATTTTTGCCCCCGTTTTGGCGCCCCTGGTGGGAGTGGGCTTTNCCGGGGAGCACAAGGACCTGTTGATTCTCCTCATGCGCGTCACCTTTCCTGCGGTGTTCTTCACCGCCTTGGCAGGTTTGTGCATGGGTGTGCTCCATTCATACAAGAGCTTCCTGCGTCCCGCTGTGGGTCCAATCATTTATAACCTCAGCCAAATAGTGGGGGCTTATCTGCTGGGTCCTATAATTGGCATCATGGCCATGGCGGTAGGTACCGTGGCCGGTGCCGCGGGCAATTTCGCGGTACAGTTTCCAGAAGTCTGGCGCAGGGGAGTACGCCATTATCGGCGCGCTTTGGACTTCAAGCATCCGGGTATTCGCCGCATGCTGCAGCTGATGCTCCCTGCTATTCTGGGCCTTTCCATTGCTCAGGTGAATGTGATCGTCAGCCAGAATCTCGCTTCGACCTTAGAAGAGGGTTCGATTGTGGCTCTGCGACTGGCCAACCGGCTGATCAACTTCCCCCTGGGGATCTTCGCCATGGGCATTTCCACTGCTGTTTTCCCCACCTTAGCCACCCTCGCCGCCAAGGGCGAGAGGCAGGAGTTCATCCGCACCCTGGGCTTCGGCTTGCGCATTGTGTCCTTCATCACTATCCCCTCCGCCGTGGGCATGGCCGCCCTGCGCGTGCCCATCGTCCGCCTGCTCTTTGAATCGGGGGAGTTTACTGCCCTGGACACGGCAGCCACCGCCTTTGTCCTGCTCTTTTTTGTGCCCGGGCTGTTTGCCCAAGCCGCTCTGCAGGTTACAACCAGGGGGTTTTACTCCCTTCAGGATACCAAAACTCCGGTGAAGATAGGCTTCTGGACTGTGGTGATCAATCTGCTGCTCAGCCTGGCCTTTCTGAGGTGGACTGAGCTGGGGGCTGGCGGTTTGGCGCTGGCCTATTCCTTAAGCTCCATCTTCAACGTGATCCTGGCCCTGGCCATTTTGGGGAAGCGGCTCCCGGCTCTGCTGAACCTGGAGCTGCTGGCCACCGTGGGTAAGTCGTCCGCCGCTTCTGTCCTCATGGGCATCTGCGTCGCCTGGACTTTTTCTGCTCTGGAAGCTGGCCTGGCCATCCAGGGCAAGTTGGGCGAGGCAGTCCAGACCCTGGGTGCCATCACCATAGGGGTGCTGGTTTATCTTATCTTGGCCGCAGTGCTGCGCATGGATGAGGTCCGGTTCGTCTGGGGTCTGATTAAAGGCAAGTTGAAGCGGCGCCGAGGAGCCAAGGAGGAAGGCTAGCTTCCAAGTGAGGACTCATTTTGCAATTGGCTGGGCCTATGTTATAATATCGGCAGGCCACTATTCTGTGGAGGAATTGGTAAGCGTATGGTCCAAAAGAACATTCGGAATTTTTGCATAATTGCCCATATCGATCACGGAAAATCTACCTTAGCGGATCGCATCCTGGAGGCCACCGGCTCTAAACCAGCGGGAAATGACTGACCAGGTTCTCGATTCCATGGATTTGGAGCGGGAGCGGGGCATCACCATCAAGCTCAAGGCCGTCCGCTTAAATTTCCGCGCCCAGGATGGCGAGGAATATGTGCTTAACCTTATTGACACTCCAGGGCATGTGGACTTCTCCTATGAAGTGTCCCGCAGTTTAGCTGCATGCGAGGGCGCTTTGCTGGTCATTGACGCTTCCCAGGGAGTGGAGGCCCAAACCCTGGCCAACCTGTATTTGGCGTTGGAGCATGACCTGGAGATCATACCGGTGATCAACAAGATCGACCTGCCCAACGCCGATCCGGATCGCGTCAAGAAGGAACTGGAGGACATTGGCCTGCTCGGCGACGAGGCGGTGCTGGTGAGCGCCAGGACCGGCCAGGGCATTGAACAGGTTTTGCAGGCCATCGTGGAGCGCATTCCGCCCCCGAAGGGTGATCCTGAGGCGCCGCTGCGCGCCATGATCTTCGACTCCCATTACGATCAGTACCGCGGCGCCGTGGCCTATGCCCGCGTCGTGGACGGCACCATCAGGATCGGGGAGATGATCCAGATGATGAGTACGGGGCGGAAGTTTGAGGTAAGCGACCTGGGGGTGCTGCAGCCGGGCTTTACTCCCACGACTTCCCTTGGCCCTGGAGAAGTGGGCTGCGTTTTGGCCAGTATGAAAGATGTCCGCGATACCAGGGTGGGGGATACCATCACCACCGCCAGCAACCCCGCCCAGGAACCTCTGCCGGGTTATCGTCCTGCCAAGCCCATGGTTTACTGTGGATTGTACCCCGTAGTCAATGAGGAGTACACGCTCCTGCGGGATGCCTTGGATAAGCTGCAGCTCAACGATGCTTCCCTCACCTATGAGGCGGAATCCTCGGCGGCTCTGGGTTTTGGCTATCGCTGCGGCTTTTTGGGCCTGCTGCACCTGGAAATCGTGCAGGAGCGCCTGGAGCGCGAGTTTGACCTGAACCTAATCACCACTGCTCCCAGCGTGGTGTACCGCGTTGTACTCAAAGACGGCAGTGTGAAGGAGATCGATAATCCAACCGCTCTGCCTCCCCTAACGGAGGTGGAGCACATTGAGGAGCCCTTTGTCCGGGCCGTGATCCTGGTTCCCGACGAGTTCATCGGGGCCGTGATGGAGGTCTGCCAGGAGCGGCGGGGCACCTTTGTGACCATGGAGTATATCACGCCCGAGCGGGCCAGGCTGGAATACGAACTGCCCCTGGCGGAGATTCTCATGGATTTCTTTGACCGTCTAAAGTCGCGCACCAAGGGTTATGCCTCCCTGGACTACGAGTTTCTGGGCTATCGCGAGTCAGACGTTGTGAAACTGGATATCCTGCTCAACGGAAACCCCGTGGATGCCCTTTCCACCATCGTACACAAGGATAAGGCCATGGTCCGGGGCCGAGCCCTGGCGGAGAAGCTCAAGGAGGTCATCCCCCGCCAGCANTTTGAAGTTCCCATCCAAGCGGCCATTGGCAGCAAAATCATCGCCCGGGAAACGGTGCGGGCCCTGCGCAAAGATGTCTTGGCCAAGTGCTATGGCGGCGATGTGAGCCGCAAACGGAAGCTCTTAGAAAGGCAGAAGGAGGGCAAGAAGCGCATGAAGAGCCTGGGCAACGTGGAGGTTCCCCAGGAAGCGTTCATGGCCATCCTCAAAGTTGATTAGGTGGTTCTTATGGGTGTCTATGTCCACATCCCATTTTGTGAACACAAATGCTCCTATTGCGATTTCCATTCGATAGTTGTCGGTGATGCGGAAAGCTTTTCCCGCCTTGTCGACAGCTATCTTGTTTCTCTGCGTCGGGAAGCCCTCTATTNCAGAGAGCTCTGGGGAGAAAGACCCCTCCAGACCCTCTTTTTTGGCGGCGGGACCCCCAGCCTCCTGCCCCCGGAGAAGCTGGCATCGTTTATCTGCTTTTTGCGGCAAGAATTGCCCTTCACCGCTGAGCCTGAGATTACGATTGAGGCCAATCCCCATTCCCTCACGGAGCAGGGGGCAGAGATCTTGGCCTCGGCAGGGGTGAACAGGGTGAGCCTGGGGGCGCAGGCCTTTCAGGACCACCTCCTGCAGGCGATTGGTAGGAAGCATGTGACAGCACAGATCGCAGAGAGCGTGGGCATGCTGCGCCGGGCGGGGATTGAGAACATCAATCTGGATCTTATGTTCGGCCTTCCCGGGCAGGGCCTCCCTGAATGGCGGGACAGCCTGGAGCAGGCCTTAGCCCTGGAGCCCGCTCACCTTTCCTGTTATGCCTTGACCCTGGAGCCGGGCACGCCCTTAGCCACTTGGCAGAAAGCGGGCTTGGTGCAGCTGCCCGGGGAAGATGAGCAGGCGGACATGTACGATTTGGCTCGCCGCCTGCTGCAACGGGCAGGCTATGAGCATTACGAGATCTCCAACTTCTCCTTGCCCGGCCGCAGATGCGAGCACAACCTGCTCTACTGGCACAACCATCCCTTTATAGGCCTGGGCAGCGGCGCGGCGGGCTATGTCAACGGCTGCCGCTATGTGAACGCCCCAGATGTGCAGGCTCATATCCAAACCTGGGAGAGGGGGCAGCCCCGCTATGTCCAGTGCGAGCAGCTGACCATAGACCAGCAGATGGACGAAACCATGATGGTGGGCATGCGCCTGCTGGAGGGAGTGGCAGAGGAACAGTTCCGCCTGCGCTTTAAGGTGAGTTACAGGGACGTTTATCAGGAGGCAATTGACGAACTAGCGGCCAGAGGATTGGTGGAGCAGGTTGAGGGCCGTCTGCGCGTCACTGAGCGGGGCNTATTGCTGGAAAACCAGGTCTCGGCAGCGTTGCGCTGAGCCGCTCCCCTTGACAAACAGGGCTCGAAGTGATATTTTATGGTTAAGATTTGTTAGCACTCGCTCTCAATGAGTGCTAAAAGGGAGGGGAAGGGTCATGTTGGACGAACGCAAACGGCTGGTGCTCCGGGCCATTATCGACAGCTACGTCGAGACGGCCGAACCCGTGGGGTCACGGACAATTGCGCGCAAACATGACTTAGGAGTCTCTCCGGCGACAATTCGCAACGAAATGGCTGACCTAGAAGAAACCGGGTATCTGGAACAGCCCCATGTCTCTGCTGGACGGATCCCGTCGGACAAAGGGTATCGCTTTTACGTGGATTCGCTCATGGAGCCGCACACCTTTGCCAAAACGGAAGTGGAAAAGATCGAAAAACAGCTGCTGGACCCGCAGCTCACCCCGGAGCGGGCCCTGCATGCAGCTGCCAGGCTTCTGGCACTGCTCACTGACTCCGTATCTTTGGTTGTAGCGCCCAGCACCGACCAGCTCGTGTTCAAGCATATCCAGCTGGTTTCCTTGGAACCCAACAGCATTTTGGTTACCCTCGTGCTGCACCCCATGATCGTGAAGAACCGCTTGATCCGCACGGAGCAGGAGTATTCTCCCGAGGAAGTGGCGGACATTTCCGAAGCACTGAACAAGAAACTCAAGGGGATAACCTACAGGCAGCTGGGTATGACTGTGCTCCGGGAAATCATCAGCGATTTCGGAGAGATCGGCCGGGTGCTGGTGGAGTTGGTGCTGCAGGGTTTGGCCGAGGAAAAGGAAGAACAGATTTACGCCACCGGTGCATCAAACATACTGACCAAGCCCGAGTTTCGCGATGTCCAGCGGGCGGCAGCTCTCCTGGAAGCCCTGGAGGAAAAAGATGTTCTGATGAATGTCATGAGCAGTACCGCCAAATCCAGCGGCGTGCAGGTGGTCATCGGTCAGGAAAACGTGTACGCCCCCATGCAGACCTGCAGCATAGTGACCTGTACCTATTACGTGGGCAGCGATGTGGTTGGCGCCTTAGGGGTGCTGGGCCCAACGCGCATGGATTACTCGAAAATGGTGGCCGCTGTTGACCTGGTGGCGCGAACCGTGAGTTTACTGCTGACCAAGCATGATAGATAGGGCAGAGAAGTGACCTTTGGCAGCAAGGGTCACTTTATTCGGGGAGGAGGTTCTTAGTTGAGGGAAAGCAACGAAGTGAGGGAAGAAACAGAAGAGGTAGCGGAAGACCAGCAGTTGGCAGGGGCAGAACAAAACTCCGGAGACCAGCAGCAGGAGGACGGGGGACAGGAAGATTTGCAGGACTACCAACAGCAGCTGGAACAGCTGGAGGAGGAAAGGGCGCGCCTTGCCCAACAGCTGCTGCGTCTGAAGGCCGACTTTGAGAATTACAGGCGCAGGATGAACCACCAGCTGGAAAGCATCCGCTTGGAAGCCAATGAGCGGTTGATCAAGGATCTGCTGCCCGTTCTGGACAATTTCGAGCGGGCCATGCAGGCCAAGGGGGAAGAACAGGCCGACGACCCGTTTTTCCAGGGGATGGAAATGGTGCACAGGGGTCTGCAGGAGGCTTGGCCAACCACGGTCTGAAGCCCATCGAGGCCGTGGGGCAGCCCTTCGATCCCCAGCTGCATGAAGCAGTGGCCATGGAAGGGCCAGGCGGCGAGGAGCTGTCTGTGCTTGCCCAGCTGCAAACGGGTTATCTGCTTTATGATAAAGTACTTAGACATACGANAGTTTTAGTGGGCCAGAGTGAGGAGGAAGAGGACAAATGTCAAAAGTAATCGGTATAGACTTGGGGACCACCAATTCCGTTGTGGCTGTAATGGAAGGCGGAGAACCCACGATTATTCCCAACGCCGAGGGTTCTAGGACAACGCCTTCCGTTGTAGCGTTTACTAAGGATGGCGAACGCCTGGTGGGTCAGGTAGCTAAGCGTCAGGCGGTGACCAATCCCGAGCGGACCATTGCTTCCATCAAACGTCACATGGGTACTGACTATCGTGTGACGATTGACGGCAAAGCACTGACGCCACAGGAGATTTCCGCCATGATCCTGCGTAAACTCAAAGAAGAGGCGGAAGCCTACTTAGGTGAAACGGTGGAGAAGGCGGTTATCACCGTCCCCGCCTATTTTACCGATGCCCAANGGCAGGCTACCAAGGACGCGGGCACCATTGCCGGGTTGGAAGTGCTGCGCATCATCAACGAACCAACAGCTGCGGCCTTGGCTTATGGCCTGGATAAAGANCATGAACAGACAGTTCTAGTCTTTGACCTGGGCGGCGGCACCTTTGACGTGTCCATCCTGGAGCTGGATGAAGGATATGTGGGCGTCAAGGCCACCAGCGGCAACAACCGCCTNGGGGGAGACGACTTCGATCAGCGCATCATGGATTACATGGTGCGGGAGTTCAAAAAGGACACCGGTATCGACTTGAGCCAAGATAAAATGGCCCTGCAGAGGCTGAAGGAGGCGGCGGAGAAGGCCAAGATCGAGCTGTCCGGCCTTTTGCAGACCAACATCAACCTGCCCTTTATCAGCGCCACCTCCGCTGGACCTGTCCATCTGGACATGACCCTGACCCGGGCCAAGTTTAACGAGCTCACCGCGGATTTGGTGGAGAAAACCATGGGTCCCCTGCGCCAGGCTTTATCCGATGCCGGGCTGAGCCCTCAGCAGATAGACAGAGTGATTCTGGTGGGGGGCTCCACGCGCATCCCCGCCGTGCAGGAAGCCATTGAGAAGTTCATGGGTAAAGAGGCCTACAAAGGAATCAACCCAGATGAATGCGTGGCCTTGGGAGCCGCGGTGCAGGCCGGCGTGCTGGCGGGCGAGTTCGAAGCCGGTCAAGGCCTGGTGCTGGTTGATGTCACACCCCTCTCTTTAGGAATTGAAACTCTGGGTGGTGTGATGACTACCCTGATTAAGCGCAACACNGCCATACCGTGCCGGGAAACCAAGGTGTTCACCACCGCCAGCGACAACCAGCCCGCGGTGGACATCCACGTGCTCCAGGGAGAACGTCCCCTGGCAGCAGATAACGTGACTCTCGGGCGCTTCCAGCTCACGGGTATTCCCCCTGCGCCCCGCGGTGTGCCTCAAATCGAGGTCACCTTCGATATTGACCGCAATGGTATAGTCAATGTAACAGCCAAAGATAAGGGGACTGGCCGGGAGCAGACCATCACCGTCACCTCCTCCACCAGCTTAACTGAGTCCGATATCGATCGGCTGGTCAAGGAAGCAGAAGAACACGCGGAGGAAGATCGGAAGAAGAGGGAAGCCATCGAGCTGCGCAACAACGCGGATAACGCGCTGTGGGCAACGGAGCGGACTCTGAAGGAGTTGGGAGACAAGGTCACCCCAGAGCAGAAGGATGAAGTGGAAAAGGCCAGGAATGAACTGAAGGCGGCCATGGAAAAGGACGACCTGGAGGAGATCAAGGCCAAGATGCGCAGCCTGGACGAGGTCATGCACCGCATTTCCGAAAGGCTCTATCAGCAGGCGCAGGCAGAAGGCGCCCAGAGTGGTGCCGCAGGGCCTACCCAGGCAGATCATGAAGATGTGGTGGATGCTGACTACACTGAAGAAACGTAAAGTCGGCACCGAAAAAGGCGGTGTAGTCCTTGGCTAAAGAGGATTATTACGATGTGTTAGGCGTTCCCAGAGGCGCGTCCGACGAAGAAATCAAGAAAGCCTACCGCAGGCTTGCCAGGAAATACCATCCGGATGTGAACAAGGATCCCGGAGCGGAAGAGAGGTTTAAGGTGATCAATGAAGCCTACTCCGTGCTGGGGGATCCTGAGCGGAGGGCCCAGTATGACCAGTTCGGCCACGCAGCCTTTGAGGACATGGGCCAGGGCGGTTTTGGCGGGTTCGACTTCGGAGGTTTCGGAGGTTTTGAGGACCTTGGCGACCTGTTTGGCGAGTTTTTTGGGTTTGGCACCCGTCAAGCCCAGAGACCGCAAAGGGGAGCTGATCTCAGCTACGAGCTGACCGTTGAATTTGAGCAAGCAGCCTTCGGCATGGAAACGGAGATCACCATCCCCCGGACGGAGGTCTGCGATCACTGCCACGGCAATCAGGCGGAACCAGGTACGCCCATAGTCACCTGTCCCGAGTGCAACGGCAGCGGCCAGGTCCGCTTCGTGCAGCAGACTCCCTTTGGACAGTTTGCCACCACGCGCACTTGCACCCGCTGCCAGGGCGAAGGCAAGACCTTTGACACTCCCTGTACCGTCTGCTACGGCAGGGGAACGCAGCGCAAGATGAGTACTGTGAAGGTGAAGATACCTGCCGGGATTAACGACGGGCAGAGGCTGCGCTTGGCAGGCAAGGGCGAGGCCGGGCGCAGGGGAGGACCTCCCGGCGACCTCTTCGTGGTGGTTAGGGTTAAGCGCCACAAGCTGTTCCGCCGGGAAGGCCAGGATGTGGTCGTGGAGGTGCCCATCTCCTTTGTCCAGGCAGCCCTGGGCGATGAGATCGACGTGCCCACTTTAGATGGCGATGTGAAACTGCGCATTCCAGAGGGAACTCAATCGGGCAAGGTTCTGCGCCTGCGCGGGAAAGGAATTCCCTACCTGCGGGGTTCCGGACGGGGTGACCAGCTTGTACAGATCAAAGTGGTAACTCCCACTAAGCTCACGTCCAAACAGAAGGAGCTGCTGCGGGAGTTTGCCAAGGCAGGAGGAGACAGTCCGCCCGATGAGAACAAGGGTTTCTTTGAGCGTGTGAAAGATGCCCTGCGCTGAGCAGCTGCCCCAACGGGGCAGCTTTTGGCTTAATCCAGGAGAGGGGTAGAACCATGGCCAA
>JGI24711J26586_10002724_pt1 | contig 12354 bp, 9 predicted proteins | sample BioPla3DNA1_FD_26586 | JGI IMG/M metagenome (IMG submission 26586)
AAACTTGTTGTCTTTAAGTATGACATTGGCAAAAAGCGGGTAAAAAGTAAAATTGACCGCTATTTTGCGAATATTCTCATCAACAAAAAAACAAAGGAAATTGGTAAATATATTAAGATTAGTGGTATTGAGAATGCATTAGATTTAAGAGGGCAACCCTTTATTATTACCGCGAATCACTTTTCGCCCTATGACTCACTTATTGTGCGCTATCTTACAAATAAGATTGGTTATAAAAATAAGTTAAGCATTGTTATTAATGAAACCAACCTTTTTATGGGAGGAAGTCTTGGCAAGATCATTAGAAGTATAGATGTTTTACCTTATGCGCATGACTTAGAGTATTTAGGGAAAATATTTAACCCGCACTTAACAAAGGTTATTGAAAAAGGTAATATTATTCTTATTTACCCTGAACAAGAGATGTGGCTAGATTATCCTTACGCTCGACCNTTAATGCCNGGAGCCTATCATTACGCGACAAAGCTAAATGTTCCAATCCTACCTTTATTTGTAACNTTTAAGAAAAATGAAGCAGNGGAAACAATATATACNATTAATGTTGGAAAACCGCTTTATCCCAATCAAGAACTAAGCCTTGGTGATAACAAGGAATTAATGATGCAAAAAGACTATTCCTTCAAAAGAAGTGTCTATTCGTAAACTAACTAAAAAATTTAATCAAAATAAATTGAGTAATAGAAGTAATCATATTATTCGTGTTTGCCGTGCAATTTACCACGCAATTACTAATATAATAGTAATATATTCCATTAGAAAAACAATTTAATAAATGCGGGTATAGTATAATTAATTTAAGATAGATATTATGGATATATTTATAAATGCTTTATTGCACACCTTATTTACCTCCCTATATTTTGGGGGAGTTGGTATTATCGCTATATTATTTCGTTATGTCTTAAAAATTAAAGGGGAGTGGTATCGTAAAGCCCTCCACTTTTTCTTTATGGGTAGTATCTTCTTTTGGCTATATGTATTTTCATATTGGTATACATCGGTAATTGTCTTAATTATTTTTCTTATATTCGCTCTTATTGGGTTAACAATATTAGAAAGATATTCCTTTTATCATGACTTACTAGCGGAGCGCTTTAAAGGGGAAGTTAAAAGAAGTATCACCATTGCCTTTTTAGTCTTTATATCATCCATTTGTGTCTTTTGGGGCATATATGGTGATTCATATAAATATATTATTCTTGCCGGCATATTAGCGTGGGGCATAGGAGATGCCCTTGCAGCCTTAGTTGGTAAAAAAGAAAACAACAGAGTAATTGAACATAAACTTGTGAAAAACAAAAAGACAGTAGAAGGCTCAATAGCGATGTTTATTGGATCCACCTTAGTAATCTTTCTTGTCTTACTCTTTGTTGGTGAAAAACATTGGTTATATAGCCTAATTGTTGCCTTAATAGCTGGAATAGGAGGAACTTTTGTAGAGTTATACACTAAAGATGGGTGGGATACACTTACGCTTCCGCCGGTGATTATGGTAATTACATATCTTGCTAGTTTGTTTTAGACTAATTGTTAAATTCTTATTTTAGTAAAACAATCTTTCAAAAAAAGAAGTCTTCTTCAATAATGATTGTCGATTTAAATAAGATATTAATCCAAAGTGTGAGACACGGAAATTATTTATTGAGTTACTAACCATTAATTATTTCATAGCTATTGTTGAAATATTAGGCTGCACTATTTATTATTAATACTAGGAGGATTTTTATGACTAAAGATCAAATAATTGAAGAAATGAAATATCTTATTAGTGAGACATCAGAGATAGTCAAAGAGAAGATTGTTGTAGAAGAAATAAGATATCAAGGGAAAGGCCATACACCAATTCAACTCGGAAAAGGAAATATATCTGTATATTGTTTTGTATATAATGGGATATTTCTAAAAATTGGCCAAGCTGGAAAAGGTAATAATGCTAGATATCAAAAACACCATTACAAAATAAGCAAAAATATAGGAAGCAGTTTAGCAAAAAGTATTCAAGCTGATGATACAGAGAAGCCTTATTCAAGTTTGAATAATCCGGACGAAATTGAGAAGTGGATCATTGAAAATTGTGAAAGATATGATGTAATAATTAAGGCGAATAATCCGTGCATTGATAAACAAATACTAAATTTTATTGAGGGAATGTTTCATTATAAATATGCTCCTCGATATGAAGGACGAATTAAATCTAATAAAAAAGCATCGCCACCAGATAAAAGTGAGCAAGCACAACAATAAGCGCGCACAATGAGCCCTAAGATTTATTGACTAATTAATAAAGGTAAACAACATAATAAGTTACTAAAAGGATATAGTTAATTTATTTAGTTTATTAGATTTATTTTTACTAGTGTATTACTATCTTAGCGTTTTCTATTTTCTATATTGATAACATCCCTTTTTCTTAATTTTTTAGAATAAAGCATTGACTGTTTAGCCTAATTCTTGCCTTGTTTAGTAGTATACTATTAACTATAGTGGAGCCACTTACGAAAGGGGGATGGTTTATATCAACATTACCATCCACAATTGCGGCAAAAGTGCATATTGCAATTTAAAACCGACCAATGTATTATTGGCAAATATTAATATGGGAGATTAAATAGATGGAATTTTATTATTCAAAGATAAATATGGATAGACTTGCGGAAATATTCGCACTATTTCCACTACCAACCGCAAAAAGTAGAAGAAAAAATATGGCTTACTTTGTTAGATTCACTTATTATAACTTAATCGCCATAAATACCTTTATTGCAAGAATAACAAAGGAAAATTTAGATTTCTCAAAAATTAACAAAATTTGAGTCTTAAAAAAATGCAACGTATAACTGAAGAAGATATGAATCATTACGAGTTTTTCAAGGGCCGAACTTACAAAATGAACTTTGTCGTATTGTTTGTTTCAATAAATATATATAGGAATGTCAGAAAGAGAGCACTTTAAGGACACTATAATTGATAAATATGAATCAGAGTTTGCCATTTATGATAATAAGGAAGAAAGCGGAAAATGGTATAGAGGGCAAACGGATTATTCATGGGAGCTGTTGCCTTCATTTTATAGAGAAGTTTCGACAAGTAGGGGCCAAGTAAAGAAAATAACATTACAATTCTTGTTTGACGAGTACAAAGAACTAGATATTCTACGAAAAATGAACAAGATATTAAAACCGGAAGTAAATCATAGTGATGACTTAAATTATGAAAAACTATCATATTTACAACATGCTATTTCGTACACTTCGCTTCTTGATTTTACCGAAGATAAGAAAGTTTCGTTAGCGTTTGCCCTAAGTAATATTCATAACGCATACGAGTACAATAATAAAGATTCTGCAATATTTGAGATTGAAGATAATAATTATCAGAAGAATACATTAAATACAATTAATGAAATTGATGATTTTCTCAAAAATGAGTTCTATATTTTAATTGCAAAGGACTATTTTATTGGGTCACCAGTCGACGAAAAAAAGATATCGTATATAGATGATTTAATCGAGGTGCTTGTTCCAAAATACAAATTAATAAATATTCAAACAAATGATCGTATGAGGTACCAAAAGGGCAAGTTCATTATATTTTACGGTTGTCTGATGTTAGGAAAGAATATATTTGTAGGCTTAAATCAAGATTTGTCTATAGTAAAATATAAAATCAAAATAATGGATAAAAAAAGGGTAGATAAATTTGGGAATTATAAAAACAATTTTAAAGATTTACTACATCACTCAAATCCAGAGTACGACATTGATAATTTAATGCAACCATATAAGTATTTAAATGAATAAAGTTTGCAAACCCCACATTAGTAAGATTAATATAGTATATATGATTATCTTTATTTGAAGAAGACACGAATAGTGCTTAATGGTCATGTTGAAAATATTATAATAAAGAACAAGAGCATGTAAACATAATTAATATATTGGTTGTTTTTTAAAGAATAAAATAATTTTCTTGTGTTCTATAATAAAAGACAATAATCCATAAATGGCAACGAAAGCAAAACCTTTGATGAAGAATATCGCCCACACATTCAATTTTAAGTTACTAAGTAAAAGGTTTACAACAATCGCAGAGAACAATGAAATTAAAACATACTTACAAAGATTTAGGAAAAATTCTTTTAAATTATATTTAGTATTTTTAATGAAGTATATATTAATCAAAATATCAAATAGTATAAATGAAGAGGCTGTTCCAATTAGTACACTGAATAAAGGATCTAAGTTAGGAAAAAGCAAAATTAAAGCCACTGAAACAATAACATTTAGCGTTATTGAAAAGAAGTATGCTAAATTTCTAAATAAGTGCTTATTTTCTGTAAAGTCATGAAGTATTAAAAAATATTGAGCCCCGTGTATGATGGAAGAAAGCATCAACGCCGAAATTAGGATATATGCTATCGCTCGGTCCCGTCCTAGCCAAATAAAAATAAATTCATTACCAACTGATAAAAATCCGCCAATGATGAATGTTAGCAAAACAATTTGAACATAACTCGTCTTCAAGAATAAAACATTTAGTCCTTCATAATCTTTATTAGCAACCTTTTCACTTATTGTTGGTATGTAAGTGTTTGGTATGATATTAGAAAAGGACATCAGATAGTTTTGAAAAGAAAGTGAAATTTGATAAATAGCAACTGGGATTGGGCCTATCATAAACCCAAGCACAATCTTGCCCATAGTAGTGTTTATTTGATTTATAACAACCGTCAATAACACCAAAATAGAAGCAGATAAAACTGATCTGGCATTTACCTTGAAAAAATCACGAGATATTTTCTTTGTTTTAAAACCAGCTACTTTGGTTGCATGAAAAATAGTGATTAAAATGGTTACTATAGTCATGACAAATGAAACTAAAACAACTTCAGAAACACCATACCCACGGCTAATTAATATATAGGAGATAATGGGATTGAATATAACTGGTAACAACGCCACCGATCTTGAAAAAATAAAACGTTTTTTATAATTTTCAAATAATGTGAACACATTAAATAGCATGGTTAATACAACACTTAGTCCAGATAGCGAGAAAACAGTGAAGAAAACAACCTTCTCGTTGCTACTATAATTATTTAGTGAGATTACACCTGAATAAAGCAGAATTAATAGAACTACTAAAAATAAGAAAGCAGCTGCGGCAAATATTCCAAATACAATAAAGAAGAATGTATTAATTGAATACTCGCCATCAAGTTCATTTTCTCGATATTGTTTTGCGGCCTCCCGTAAGTATGAGATACCCATACTTGTAACCAATAAAGTAAGCCACGATGTTAATGATAAGGCAAAAGAATATATTCCATATTGTGCATCACCCACCGTCTTTAAATAATAGGGTGTGAAAAGAAGATGAGATACGATGTTAATTATAAAAGTAATATAGCCAATGTATATACCTACTTTAATGTTTTTTCTCTCATTGTGTGTCATTTGGTTATTATAATATAATAAAATATTGATTTACTATTATAAATAGCGTTTTTATTGAGACATATCAAATTAAAATAAATTTAAATAATTCTCGATAATTATAAATCTAGGAATTTTTCAATTACGAGCAGCTTTTTACAATTCGATAAGGAGAAATGAATTAATGATATAATTACATTATGAAATTTTTAATTATTTCGGATGTATACTTCCCGCTTAAACAACCAACCGCCAAAATCATTGAAAGATTAACTAATAATGATAACTTTTCTAAAGATAAATTTATTATAATATCTCGCCACAAAAAACAAGATGTCATAAAGACATCACCAAACGTTATTAATCACATTATTCCCAATAATATGTCAATTAAAGGGCAAGGTTTTATTCGTGGTATAAAGGTATTCTTCTATAAACTAATTAACAAGTTTTTAAGCTTCTTTTATCCCAATAACATATATTCTGCCAAGGACTTTTACAAATGCGGCCAGAAAATTTTAAAGAAAAATAAGGTTGATGTAATTATTTCAGTTAGTGGTCCATTCGCTAGCCAATTGGCTGGTGCCAAACTAAGCAAACAATTTAATATCCCGTTTTACAGTTGGTACACAGATCCATTACTATTCAATGTTAACTATCTAAAATTTTCTGAAAAAAGATTATCTAAATTTGAGAATAAGTGGATTAGAAATGCGACTAATGTATTCATGCCAAATAATTATTATGAAAAGTATAAAAAAACTTTAAGCTTTGATAAAGAAAAATTCATTAAAGTCGAGCTTCCTTGTTTTTTTAATAATGATGAACTAACAATTATTAATAGCACAAATCCTCAAAATACTATAATTCATACTGGAAATTTTTTCAATAAGTTCCGGGATCCCAAACAATTATTCGTTCTTCTGAAAAAGATGAGTAATACTACCAATTATAGTTTTGTAAATTATGGCACCATGGACAAGAAACTTAAACGTCTTTACAATAATAAATTACCGTCAAATGTAGAATTTTTGGAAAGAATAGGAGGCGACACGCTCTTGAGAGTAATAGGGCAAGCGTCCCTTCTAGTAATTGTTGACAATGAATATGGAATTCAAATACCCAGCAAAGCCTTTGAATATATATCAACTGGAAAACCGATATTATTAATTTATAATAACCCTGAATCTCCAACAAAAGCATTACTAGATAATTATGAATATTCGATTTTATTAAAAGGCGACGAAGAAGTAAACGATGAACACATTAGTAATATTGAAAATATAATAGGTAAATACATCGCGAATGGTCAAGTTAAAGACATAATAGAAAAACATGAACAATATACATCGACTTACATTTTTAATTTAATAAATTACTATATAAAAAAAACTAGTCAAATCAGAACGTCAAGTCAGTCCTCCAAATCGGACAAAAATAAATAACTATTATGAATCTTTATTTTTAATAAAAATTGGAACGAAACTAGAAACCGCTACAAATGACATATAAATCATTATTGACGCTGTAAGTTTTATGTTAATTGCAGTAATAAACGACGCTATAATAAACAGGGAAATTGGCACTAATGTAGTAAGGGTATAATATATCATTTTTTTCTGCCAAGAATAACCAAGCTGCTCTTTACTGAAAATAATTGAATTCATTTGGAAATAGAATGCAACCGATAAAATAATAAGAATAATTTTAGAACCCAAGTTTGATTCAATGTTTGCGAAATACACACTAAAAATTGATAAAAAGGTAAAAAGAAATGAAAATGAGGAATTTATTAGCAATGAATATTTTTTTGAAATTTTCAATTTAATTGGCTTGGTTACTTTGTTAGTCTTAGTTTTCTTTTGTGAAATACTGTTTTTATCTGTTTGCATAAAAGATTTTCTTGTGACTAGCGGTGCATATGATGCGCGATTAAATACACCATTTTGATAAATTGGCTCATCATTAATGACAATCAATTTATAGTTAGTTTTCTGTTGGATTCTAAATAATAATTTTAAATGTTCGTCTTTTTTCGCATCAAATGCATCAATAATGTATAAGTCGTGTTCATTAATATTTTCTAGTTCGTTCTCTTCTAGCGATAGGACTTTTGCATTTATACCTCTATCTAAAAAGGAACTCAATAAACCATCTATGTCAGTGAACTTAGAAGACAGAAAAATAAGTTGTTTTTTAGAAAATAATATGTTGGCAAGCAAGTTTGATTCTTCGAAATAATCACTATCTTTAATATAGTGAATGCGTTTAATTAGTTTAAGTTTCACTATTTCTGCTGAAACATCAAATTCCACAAAACTTGTAGAAACATACGCCATCGATAAAACTAAAATCAAGTATTGTTCTTTAAAGGGAATTGAAGTTAAAGTAAAGTGAAATAAGATAGAACCAGCAATTATTGAACCAAACAATAAACGATTCTTGTGATCACTATTTTTAACCTTAATAAAAGGATAAACAAAGGCAGCAATGAATATGAATAAAGATATGACGCCTTGGCTAGCGCCAATCTCTAAAAATGCATTATGAGCTACCATCTGATTTGAAGTAAATTGAGTTAGAGAAATAAAATTCCCAAACACTGGACTTAATAAGAATAAGTACATTGACTCAAAAATTGCATTATAGCGTTGCATTGTGGAATTGTCAGCCTCAGTATTTCTTTTAAACAATACTTCTATCATATTGAATAAACGTTCTTTAAGTGGTGCAAAAACAGGGGAAAAGACCAATATTAGAAAAAGCCCTGCAGCAACTAAAAAACCAAGTAATAGAATCTTTTTATTTTTACGGTAAAAAGCAAGGAAGAACATAAAAATAAGAACAATGCCGAGATTTAATAATCCTGCTCGAGAACCAGTTGAAAGTAAATTTACTGCAGCAAAAATAAATGGAATAACATAGTAATATCTTCCACGAATGAAAAAATAAAAAAAGATAGTGCTAGCAATTAACAATGTCGCAGCAACATCATTTTGGTTTCCAAAAAACGACCCCAATCGATTTGAAAGGTCAAAGGCTATAATATCTTTAAAATAGTATCCGGTAAAAGAAAATGTATATATTAGTAATCCAACAACTACCGCATTAAAGAAAGTTCTCCTCATCTTTTCAGAATCAGTTAATATTAGATACATCGGAATCATGTTTAAAAAATTTAATATTAACGTTTGACTACTATAAATATTTTTTGTAATCAAAGCGATAAAAGTAAACCAAACAACCGCAAAAAGTAATAGTATTAAAAACTTATCGATTTTGATTTTTGAAAAGAACACTATATATATTAGAATTAATATATTTGTGACTAACAACGAAAATTTCAACACATAGTTAAGCGGGAAAATTCTTGTAAACCCCATTGTCAAAACGATAGAAATAAAGAGAAAGATAGTCATAACATTAAAAATACATCGCTTTAAAAGGTCATTTTCTTGTGAAAAACTGTTTTTAATTAATGAGGAAAAATAAAACTTAATTTTATTCATGAATTACCTTTTTCTTACCTTTTAGCCAGGAATAAAATAAAACTAAACTTGCAACAATTAGCGCTAATGTAAGGACCCCAGAGTATATATTTGATAAGCGATATAAAAACTCATTTCTTAATAGCGCCTTTCCTAAAAAAGTCATTAATGAGAATAAAATGGCACCAAAGAAAATAGTTAGTGCTAATTGCAGTTTATTGAAGGATGAATAGTTCTTTTTCCAAAAAAGGAAAAATGCAGAGCTGACAATAGATAGTGATAGACCAATTAAGCCAACTGATAGTATCTTATAATCTATAAAGTTTGGTTTAGTAATAGAACTATATATTGAATTAAGAAGAGCATTATTACCAGCATAATCACTAATAATCATATTATTGTCCATTTTTAGTAGTGAAATCTTTTCAAACTCTTGTTTGATGCGCATACTGGTATTAACAAAGGAGTGATTTAAGGAAAAATTAGCGTTATCTCTAATAGGGGGCGAAATGATAATAGTTGAAAAATCTGTATAGTATCGATTTAAGTGCAAGGCAATGGGTTCATCTTCATCAATATAAAAAACATTAGAGACGTAACCTAAATAATCAACCCCGTCAATATTAAGTTTTAAATCAATTAACCTGTCTTTAAAAATTGTGTAGTTATTATCAAACCCAAAAGTACTTAAAAGCAAATCAGCATTATCATTGCTCAGTTGCAAAGTAAAGTCATAACCAGGTTTTATTTTCCGCGAATCAACATCTTGAAAATGTTGCCTTAGCCGAAAACTCTCAAAATATTTATTACCTGTATCATAGCGGAAAGGATTGTATAAAATGGAGGTATTAAATTTAAAATTTATATCATTTTGTTCTGAAGAGATGGTTATTTTATTATCCCTTTTACCATAAATAGAATAATAAGTAACAACTTTTTTATCACGAGACACATTGTTGCGGATAAATTGGGCAAATGTGTCTGAAATATTTCGTTCTGGATTAGTAATTTCAACATTGACAAACTGATCCTCGTAGTTTCTGTCGATGGTATACTGCTTATAATAAACCAATTTTGAAGTAATAGTTAAACTGTTACTAGATACAAAAAGAAGAGAAAAAAACAATTGTGTAAGGACAATTAACATTGATAAAATAAAATTCTTTTTAATGTATTCCATAAACAAAGTTTATATAATTTTTATTATAAAGTCAAGAAGGCAAAAAGTAAACTCAATATGTGACAAATATATAACGTAAATTAACATAACTAGCTTTTAATGAGTCAAATTTAATTTAAATATATTGATTTATTAAGCGCTACAAGATTATAAGACAAACGCAAACTCTGATAGGGTTTAAATTTCGTTGTTGTTTCATGCTCTTTGATATTTGTTTTAAAAATATGAAGGAGCTTAACCCAGAATTATGATTATGTAGTTATCTCATTTAAACCCAACCACATGTTTTTAGTTATTTGTGTTCCTTCCTGAGTTTTTACAAATATCAATGATTTCATTACGTTCCAAATTTTTATAAATCGGGTAAACGTTTCTTTTCGATTTATTTCAAATATAAAGTAAGATTACAATATATATAGTTAATCGCTATTTTCCTAACTGAACATTTAATTTTTTATTGGCAAAAAAATTAAGAAATAATATTTTAAGCATCAAGAAAAATCTTTTAAAAACAATAGAAAATTGCATATCAAAAATGATGTATTTTATTCCCTTTTAAATTTCTTTGATAATATTTTTTTGTATAAAGAAACATAATCTTTAGCAGTTGTCTCAATAGAATATTTTTTTGATAATTGAAGGTTCTTTTGAGCGGAAGTTTCAGTAAAATCAGGATCAGTAAGTGTTTTTTCCATTGCATCTGCTAATGAATGATAATTATTAGGGTCAATTAGTAGACCATTGGAATTATGATCAATGATATCTACTGTCCCCCCCACGTTAGTTGCTATTACCGATAAGTTACAAGCCATGGCCTCTAATAGTGCGATTGGGTTCCCTTCCCAAAATGATGGCAAGACAAAAACCTTATGTTGTTGCAACAAATCGAATATATCAGTCCTTAGTCCAAGTAAGTTAACATACTTCTCTAGATTGTTGTTTTTGACTTCATCATATATTATATTTTTCATTGGGCCATCCCCAACTATAGATATACTAAAATTGTAGCCCTTATCAGCAAGAATCTTTGTAGCTTTGATTAAAGATAGATGATTTTTAACTTCAACAAGTCTAGAAACAGTAATAAAATCAAAAGGCCGAGATTTAAAGTTCTCACTTGAAATATTATCTGGCAAATTTATTCCATTCAATATTATTTCAGCTTCAAGATTTTTGCCAAAGTACTGGTTGGCGTAATTATTAACTTCACTACTTATCGCAACCGGGAAAACCTTTCTACTAACATATGATTTTTTGATGATTCTTTTAAGTAACCAATTATGAGCCTTAGAGACATATGAAGTATGTATCGTTTCGACAAAAGAAATTCCTTTAATATTTGTTATTCTACCAAGAAAGTAAGTTAAATTTGTGTTTGTGTGTGAATGAACAATGTCTGGTTTAATTTTTTTCAATAACCGTCTAAGTATTAAAGCGGTTTTCAAATCAGGACCTTTATGTTTGTTTAGATAAATAGTGGGTATATTATTATCGTTTATTACCTTATTGTAGAATCCTCGTTCTTTATAAAATGATATTAAAGTTACGTTATGACCTTGTTTAATTAGTTCTAATGTAAGATCAATAATAAAAGTTTCCGCTCCTCCAACGTCTTTTACGGAATGAATTATCTGCACGATATTTAGTTTTTTCATATGTATAATATTATAGCATTCTTACGTAGCAATCAAATAAAGTGGATAAAGCATTATTTCAATTACACGTTTAATTTGACCCATGATCGGAGGTGTTTAGTTGGAAGTTAGCAAAAACCCCAAAATGTATTATTATCTTTTATTTAAAAAATGAATAATTAATTTGAATTGAAATGGAACTAAAGAATATAACCAATATAGTATTTTTTGAAGATTAATATTGCCTTATTGAGAAATATTGTAAACCATTTACCATCTAATAAATCAAGATAATTTCAAATCACATTTAATAAATAAAGTCACTTGTGTACATTTCGTTTTGTGTTTTAATTAACGGCATTCTTCAATAATGTATTTTTAAAAAAGTCAATAATATATTCAATTATTTTAGACCAATCTTTAAATGATAAATTATGGTATCATTAATTAATAATAAGTAATTATATAATTTAGTAAAATTAGATATTCACAAAGGGAGGTTTTAACTATTAATAAATCAAGTTAAATGATAAGAGCATAGTAAAAAATATTCTAAACATAGAATTATTTTAAAAAACCTCACTCAATAGTTAGCC
>JGI24711J26586_10002732_pt1 | contig 12345 bp, 13 predicted proteins | sample BioPla3DNA1_FD_26586 | JGI IMG/M metagenome (IMG submission 26586)
GCAGTACCAAAATTAAGTTTACTAAAAGCCATACAATCAATTAAGAGAAAGTCTAATGATTATAAAAAACCACTACAAAATACCCTTAAAAAAATTAATTTTTTACTCCAAGAATTGCTTTTTAATTATTTGCGTTTCTTTTTTAATTAAAGAAAAATTGATTTTTATGGAAAGCACTGAACATCAAACTCATGAAGAACACAAAAAACACGCTGAAAACAAAAACTTTATAACTAATGTTCAAGAAACTATTTGGAACAATAAAAAAACAATTTTCTTTTTACTAATAATATTCATTCTGGGAATGAGTGTTAGAGCAAACCTTGTAAGATATGATGGAAACTATTTATTCGAACCTGATGCATCCTACCACGCAAGAATGATATTAAACCTTGTTAGAGATGGAAGTGTACCCCAAATTGATGAATTAAATTATTATCAAGTAGAAGGAGGAATACCTAATCAAGCCCCTTCGCTTTACTGGTATATTAGTGCTTTAATATATTTTATTATTGGGTTTGGCCAACCATTTAATAAAGAACTTTTACTATTTACAATACAATTTTCCCCTGCAATTTTTGGAGGACTAATTTCGATTGCAATGTATTTTTTAGCAAAAGAAGTATTCAATGACAAAAAAATTGGTTATATTGCAGGTTTTATTGCTGCTGTTTCTCCGGCATTTGTGTATAGAACAATGGCAGGAGCACAAGGAGATAATTCTTTAGGATTCTTATGGATGGTTATTGGTTTTTATTATTTTGTAAAAGCAGTTAAAACAAAAACACTAAATAAAAATGATATTATTAATGCAATACTCGCAGGGTTATTTTTCTTACTAATGTCAATGACTTGGAGAATGTATATTTTAATACCCGCAATACTAATCCCTTATGCCTTATTTGCTATAGTTCATATTGCTAGCACTTCAAAGAAAGAAGATTTTAAACACAATGAAGTAATTCATTTTGCAGCAAAATTTTTCTTATCGTTTGGTATATTTTCAATATTATATATCCTATTTGGACACTATTTTGATCAAGGTGGACAATTTTGGTTGGAACAAGTAGCAGTAAATCTTTTTACAATATTTAGAATAGATACTTTTGTTATTCAAATAATCATAATTTTATTAATTGCTTTATTTTTTGGAATTGCATTTTTAATAAGTAAAACAAGTAGAGAAACAAAAAAAATGTTTGAAACANTNGTTNTTGTTGGATTAATCCTTGGAACAATTATAATGATAGGATTATTTTTNATTGAACCTGATTTATTTTATAGAGGNGAAGGAAGAACAAGCATTTCATCAATGGTTGGAGAAGAAAGTGTAGGAAGTCAATTTTTTGGAACAAAATATAATTCATTAATAATATTCCCTTGGTTTGCAATATTGCTTTTCCCAATAGGGTTATACTTTTTTAGAAAAGAAGATTCACACACCCAAATAATGTTTTTCTTTTGGACAATAATAACTCTATTCATGGCATGGTACAAATTAAAATTTACTTTTGTTTTTGGTTTAGGGCTTGTAGCAGGAACTGCAATAGCGTGTTATTTAATTTTTGAAGCTTTAAAAAAAATGAATATAGAAAAAGGAATAGAAGCAAAAGCAACAACAATCTTGTTAGGATTTTTATTAATTCTTGGAGTAGGAGCAAGTGCAATTTTTGTTCCAGATTATTCTCCTTTCCCAAATAGCAATCCAAGTCAAATTGATACAATGAACTGGATTAATGAGAATACTGCTAATGATGCTAAATTTTTCAACTTTTGGAACGAAGGTCACGTGTTATCACTTCACACTGAAAGAAAATTCTCTTCAGATAATAGAAATTCTTCAGGGGAAGCAAATTCTTTATACTCTGAATTTAACATAACTACTGATGTTAATAGAGGGTATGAAATTGCTACAAAAGAAATTGGAACTGATTATATTTATTTAGAAACTGACAATATCAATAGTCTTGGAACTTTTGAATATTACTTTGCAGGAAAAGTTGATTCAAGACTTGCTCAAAAATATTATGTTGGAACTTTCACCACTCTTGATTGTTACGAATCAGGAACAGTAATGGTTTGTGGAGGAAATCAAATTCCAAAAACAGAATTTGAAAAAATTTCTACCACTTGGAAAAACACCCCTGATGCATTCCCTGATGGAAAAAACCCTGCATACTATTATAGAAATGGAAGCCAAATACTAATTTTAAATCAAGCAATAAATAACACAAATCTAGCTAAAGTGTTACTAAATAGTGAAGAAACAAAAAATCTTTACGAAACAGTTTTTAGTTCAGGATCAATTAGAATAATAAAAGTGCTAAAGTAAAACTAATTTTACTAAAAAAAACTATTTTCACTAAACCCACAATTTAAGATATATTTATATATTTACACTAATATTAGTGTATTTAGTGTAAATTATGAGTAATCCTACTTTGACTTTAGCAATTTCAAAAGAAATGAAAAACCAATTAAATAAATATCCTGAGATAAATTGGTCTGAAGAAACAAGAAAATTTTTAAATAACAAATTAGAATCTTTAAAGTTAACAAAAAAAATAGAAACACTCATTGAAAACAATAAAAATAATGCAAAGACGATTGACGAAGCTTTACAAAAACTTTTAAACGAAGGAAAACTAAATTTATCCAATAATTTTAATGATCTTGAAGAGCAAAAACAAGCATCACTTAAAAAATTATATAAAAATGAAGATGATATGGCGTGGAAAGAAATAATGAAAAAGAATTCTTACAAAAAGAAATAATATTATTTCCTTGCCCTTATAGTGATTTTAGTCAAACAAAAATAAGACCTGCGATAATTGTTTCTAATAACAATTATAACAAAACACATTCTGATATTTTAATTGCCCCAATAACTACAAAAAGAACGCACCAATTTGGCATTTTGTTAAATGAAGAAAACATAATCGAAGGAAGAATTGTACAAGAAAGCGAAATAAGAGTAGATAAAATAATGCCAATAAGTAAAACAACAATTATTTCACAAGTAGCATTAGTTGAAGAAAAAATACTGTTACAAATAATTGAAAAATTAATTAAGTTATTAAAAGAAAATTAAACCTTTAATAACCATACCAATTCATTTAAAAACAAAAAATCGCTTCTAATTAATTATGATAACTGCAGTAATTTTAGTAATTTCTCTAATTACAACCTTTCTCTTAATGCCTCCTTTTATTAAAAGAATGAAAGTTCAAAACTTTTTAGCAAAAGACATGAATAAATATAGTAAACCTCTTGTTGCTGAACTTGGAGGAGTAATTGTTTTTTTAGGATTTAGTTTTGGAGTACTTGTCGCAATATTTTTAAGCACCTACCTAAAAGTTTTCTCTTTAGATCTATCAATACTACTTGCAGGATTTTTAACAATCGCACTAATAGCTTTTGTTGGAGTAATTGATGATATTATTGGGTGGAAAAAAGGAATAAGACAATGGCAACACGCACTCTTTCCAATAATCGCAGCACTCCCCTTAATGGCTATTGCGGCAGGACAAACCACAATGAATATCCCTCTAATTGGTTCAATTGATTTTGGAATATTTTACGCACTAATAATAATTCCAATAGGAGTAACTGGAGCAAGTAATGCATTCAATATGCTTGCAGGATTTAACGGACTTGAAGCAGGACAAGGAATAATTCTAACAGGAACACTAACAATAATTGCTTTACTAAATGGAGAAATAACTGCCACAATTTTAGGACTAGCAATGATTGGAGCACTACTTGGATTTTTAATATTCAACTACTTCCCTGCAAAAATATTTGGAGGAGACTCACTAACACTAATGGTGGGAGCAAACCTCGCAGTAATGAGCATATTAGGAAACATGGAAACAATAGGAGTAATGATAATGGGTTTATTCTTTATTGAATTTATTATAAAAGCAAAACACAAATTTCAATCCGAATGCTTTGGAATACCACAAAAAAACGGAATTTTGTTACCACAAAAACAAAAAGGATCAATCACTCAATACATTTTATCAATAAAACCAATGAAAGAACAAAATGTTACCATAATAATTTTATTAACACAAACACTAATTTGTATTATAGTTTTCATAATATTTTTTGGTGGTAGAATTTGAAAAAAATTGCTTTTGAATACTGGCCAAGAGAAAATAACCCAGAGGATCATTTTTTTAAAAACACTTTAAGAAAAGAATTTGATGTAAGATTTGTAAGCAAAAAAGAAGCAGATATTATATTTTTTTCAACATTTAATGGAAAAAATGAAAAAAAAACACCAACCATTGATTTTTTAGGAACCAAAGTATTTTGGACTGGAGAAAACATTAGACAGGATATGAGTAAATGTGATTTTGCTTTTGGATTTGATTATGAAGAACAAATAAAAAATAAAAATTATACGCGATTGCCTTTATATGTGTATTACGGAGGAGGAAAAGATTTAATCAAACAAAAAAATTATAATCCAAAAAAAATTCTTTCTTCCAAAACAAAATTCTGCAATTATATTTATTCAAAAGATGCAAAAGAACGGACAGATTTTTTTAAAGAACTTTCAAAATACAAGAAAATTGATGCTCCTGGAAAAAGCATAAATAATTCACCACCAATTTTACCTTCAAAATTTACAAATTTTGCTAAAAATATTCAAACTATTGAATCACCATTCAAAAAGTATTATTTATCTTCACTTATTTCAAGACATTTTGGAAACTGGAGAACTAGTGTGATAAATTATCAAAAAAATTACAAATTTACTATTGCGTTTGAGAATTCTTCATACACTGGTTATACCACTGAAAAAATATACCACCCAATGCTCGCAAACTCAATCCCAATATATTGGGGAAATCCTGAAATTGATCGCGAGTTTAATACAAAAAGTTTTGTTAATTGGCATGAATATAATGATCACAAAAAAGTTGTTGATGTTGTAATTAGTCTTGACCAGAACAATAAAAAATATGAAAAAATGTTATCCCAACCCTGGTTAAAAGGAAATAAAATAAACAAATGGATGGATCAAGAGAAAATAAAAAATCAATTAAAGAGGATTTTAGATGAGTAAAAAAATTTGTGTCGCAGCATCGGCTGGTGGGCATTTAACTGAAGTGTTACAACTAAAAGAAGTGTGGAAAGGAAAAAAACATTTTTTTATTAGTGATAAAAGGATTAATGCTTTAAGTTTAGTCAAAAAAGAAAAGATATATTTTATCTTACCTCCAAGAAGAAGTTATATTAGAACAGCAATTGCATTTATTCAAACATTTTTTATTCTATTAAAAGAAAACCCAGACACAATTATTAGTACAGGAGCAGAAATAGGATATCCTGCGCTTATTATTGGACATTATTTAGGTAAAAAAACAATTTACATTGAAACACTTGCAAGAATTAATTCTCCAAGTTTATGCGGAAAACTAATTTATGGAAAAGTAGACCACTTTTATATTCAATGGCCCGAACAAAAAAAGTTTTTTCCAAAAGCAAAATATATTGGAAGTGTATTTGAATGAAAGAACTGAAAACCCAGTTCACATCTTGGGCAACGTTGGTAGCCCAGAAGGGTATTTGAATGAAAAAGAAAATATTTGTTACTGTTGGAAGCACCTACCCATTTGACAGGTTAATTAAAGAAATTGATACTCTTGGAAAAAACAAAAGTTATGAAATCTTTGCTCAAATCGGTGAAACTAAATTTAAACCAAAAAACATTGAATTTGAAGAGTTTTTAGAATATGAAGAAATACAAAATAAAATAAACTGGGCCGATATTGTTATTAGTCACGCTGGAGTTGGAACAATTATTGATTGTATATCAAAAAACAAAAAATTAATTCTTTCTCCAAGACTAAAAAAATATAAAGAAGCAATCGATGACCATCAAGTAGAAATTGCAAAAGCATTTGAAAAAAAATACAAAATCAAATACACTTTAAATGAAAAGAATATAGTTAATTTGTTAAACTCAACTAAAAAGTTTATAAGGAACAAAAAACAAAATGTTCTTGTAAATTCAATAAAAGAGTTGATGAAATGAAATGCAAAATTTGTAAAAACGAATCAAAAAAAATTTTTACTCAAAAAGTTTTATCAAAATACGATGTAGATTATTATAAATGTGACAATTGCGGTTTCATTCAAACCCAAAAACCATTCTGGCTAAAAGAGGCATACAAAGAACCAATAAATTTAGAAGATACTGGAATTATCGAAAGAAACCTATATTTTACTGAGTTAGTGTCACCAATAATAAAAACCGTTTTTGGAAAAAACAATACATACTTGGATTATTCAGGAGGGTATGGAATTTTTAGTAGATTAATGATTAATAAAGGAATAAGAGTCCTTTGGACAGACCCACATACAAAAAACATATTTGCAAAAGGATTTGAATATAAAAATGAAAAAATTGAAGCAATCACTTGTTTTGAATGTTTTGAGCATTTTGATGAACCCATCAAAGAAATAGAAAAAATGTTGAAAATTTCTAAAAACATAATGTTTTCTACAACTCTTCAAACTGAAGATATTCCAAAAAAGAATTGGGATTATTACGGATTTGAACACGGACAACATATTGCATTTTATTCTAAAAAAACATTAAAATTTATTGCTAACAAGCATAAATTAAATTTATATTCAATAAAAAATTTACATTTTTTAACTGAAAAAAAATAAATATACTATTGCTTTATCCAATAGTAATAATATTTAAAATAAAAAATCGGATTTGTACTAAATTTTTTAAATTTTAACCCTTATGAAAATTAATCTTTAAAAAATTTAATGCTTTTTTTACTAAACCATAAATAAGATTTTTTACTTTTATTTTACAAAAATAAAACAATCCGAAGTGCTTTTTTATTAATAATTCAGTTTCTCTAAATGAAATAACTCCCGAACTTATTCCACCAATTTGAACTTTTGCAATAGATTTGTTTATTTTTTTTACTTTTGGATTTTCTTTTAAAAAATTACAAAAAAAATCAAAATCCGCGCTGGATTTATAGTTCAAATTAAACTTGTATTTCAACAACCAACTCTTCTTAACAAAAGAACCTTGGTGGGGCGGCATAAAACCGTTTTTTAGATCATTTATTGAAGCATTTCTTTTTATTGTAACACTCAAATTTTCAGAAGGGTAAAAGAAATCAACATCCCCAAAAACCAAGTCTAAATTTTTACCTTGTTCAAATGCATTTGCAACTTCTTTTATTTTATATTTATTAATTAAAACATCATCCGCATTTAGAAAATATATTATTTGTCCAGTAGATAACTTGACACCCTTGTTCATCGCATCATAAAGGCCATTATCTTTTTCTGAAATAATCTTTGAGATATTTTTTTTATATTTATTCACAATTTTTAAAGTATCATCAGTAGATTTGCCATCCACAACAATATATTCAATATTTTTATAAGATTGTGATAAAACTGATTTTATTGTTTCTTCAATTGTTTTTTCTGCATTAAAACAAACTGTAATGATTGAAATCTTATCCATCAAATCACCTTTTGATATACTTTCTTTGTCTCAATCGCACATTTATCCCAACTAAAATTTTTAGAGTGAATTAAACCTTTTTTAGAAAAAGAAATTCGCTTTTTATTATTTGTAATTAAATCTTCAACACAATTTTTAATCGATTCTTTTGAAGTTGGGTCAAAATATAATGCATTCTTCCTAGCAATCTCTGGAAAACAACTAGTATTACTCAATACAACAGGACAACCAACAGACATCGCTTCCAAAATTGGAATTCCAAAACCTTCATATAAAGATGGAAAAGCAAATAGCAATGCATTTTTATATAAAAATTTTAACTGAGCACTATTTGGGCTTAATACTGATGTTAAACGATAAATTTTATTTTTAATTAAAAAATTCTCTTCTTCTCTTGAAAATTTTTCCCCAACACACACTAATTTTATGTCATTTTTTATCAAAGAATCCGCAATTGATTCAACAAAAAAATTAAAATTTTTATATTTTCCCCTAGCCCCAACAAACAAAACATATTTATTAGGAACTTTAATTTTTTCTGATTTCAAATCCAATTGTCCAGCTAAGTAAACTACATCTATTTTATCTTTTGAAACATTATACCTGCTAATTAAATCTTTTTTAGTATTTTTACTTATACAAATTAATCGGCTTGCATTTTCAAATAAAATTGTTTTCTCTTTAATAAATTCATTTTTTTTGAAATACACTGGGAATTTTTCAGGGGTTAAATCATAAATTGTTAAAACGAATGGAATTTTTAATTTATTTAAATAATAATTTTCATAATAAGTTGGATGAAACAAATCAAATTTATTTGAATTTAATAAATTCAGAGTGTTGTTTTTATTTACATTATTTAATAAAGAAAAAATAGTTCTTTTTCCAAAAAAATCTATTTTTGGTAAAAATTCTTGAGATTTAGAAAAACTTTTATTTTTAATATAAGCATTATTTGAAAATTTTAAAGATAACTCAAAATCAAATAAATTATATTTTAGGGAATTTTCCATCAAATTTGAAAAATAATTAGATATTCCACCATATTTTTGATACCAAAATATTTGGGAATCATATAAAACATCCATATAATAGTTTACAAAAAAGATAGATATAAACCTTGTGATACAAAAATTAAAACTTACTTAAATTTAAAATAAAAAAAATCAATAACTTTACTAATCAATGAACGATTAAAAAAATTAAAAAACAAATAGTCAAATTGATTATTTATAACTATTTTTTTAGGGTGAATTAATGGAAAGTTAACTCTATCCAACTTTATTAATAAAAAGCGTTTTCCTGAACCTAAATTATTAGTAGAACCCGCGCCGAATCCAATATTTTTTATGAGGTTTTCTCTAGGAATAATGGTTAAACCAGAGTTATACAGTTTTGCAAAATCCCATTGATAGTCCCAAGTGTCTACTTGTTTATTTTTTATAAGTTCAAATGTTTTTAATTTAAATTCAATCATTTGTTCAGAAAATCCAATTTTTTTAAGCTTTTTTTGAGTTTTAGACTTTTCAAACTCTTTAATATCAAAATCATATTTTTCCCAAGCTCTTTTCCAAGTAGCCCACCCCCAAATACCCCCAAGGTAAGAAAATAAGTATGATTCATTAACTTTTAATTTACTTGAAACGGGGTTAAATCCTGCAATTTGCATTATTTTTTTGTTATTTTTATACTTTTTTAGTAACTCTTCACAAAATGGAAAAAAGCTTTGACTAGGCAAACAATCATCTTCTAAGATTATTCCCATATTTACATTATCAAAAAACCAAGTAATCGCACTAGAAACTGCTTTTCCACAACCTAAATTCTTTGTTCTAAAAAGAGTTTTAACTTCACAATCCCAATCAATATTATTTAAAATATATTTTCTAACTGCGTTAGTTTTTTTCTTTTCAGTCGCATTACGCGGGCCATCCGCAGCAACAAATAGTTTTTTTGGTTTTACTTTTTTAATTTCTTCAAAAACTTGTTTAGTAGTATCTAAACGATTAAAAACTAAAAATAGAATTGGAGTTTTTAATTTTTTTATATTATTCACCAATAACACCCATTTTCAACTTGCTTATAACTTTTAGGTCTTTCACTTTTACTTGGCCGCGCCCAAAATTTATTAATATATTTAAAATTTATATCTTCCCATCTTTTTCCTTTTATTCCAAATAATACTTGCGTAGCACTGCCCAAATGGATTGATTTTTTCCCAATTCTTTTTATATATGCTGCTAGAGGTAATCCATACGCACCACATCCAATTATAGCAATATCAAAATCTATTTTTGAAATTTCTTTTTCCATATAATTTAATGCATCAAACCAATTTGAAAAATCACTACAACTCCCACCCAACGATTGAACTGATTTTAAAGTAATTAATTTAAATTCAGGCAATATTTTTTTATTTTTCCAAATTTTTTTTCTAAGTTTGAACTGTTTTTTTATAGATTTTTCAAAAGGATAAATTACTAATACTTTTTTTCCACTCAAAACTCTTGACCAGGGGTTATCAAAATAATATGGTTCCAGATCAGATAATTTAACTTTTATCGGATTTTTTAGATATTTTTTAAAATATAATTCAATTGTTGAAAATTGACCATACATATCTATTTCAGCCATATCTTCTAACATTCGAGTATGAAATTTTTTTAGATTAGAGTAATTAACTGGAAAAAAACCCGCATTGTTTTTTAATTGCGAAAAATCTTCTTTTTTGAATTCAAACTTTCCTTTTTCTATTAAATCAACTTTTTTTACCGCATCAAGTTCAACACTTCCAAATCTACAAATCATACATGGTGCATCAGCAGATAACAAATCATATATTTTATCAGAAACTTTTTGCCCTTTATAATCCACTGGCAAAACTAGTTCTCGATATATTGCCCTGATTTTTTTTCCAATTTTTATTATCATATCTTTCACAGCACTCAATTTTAATCTAAATATTTACTTTGTTCATTATTTTTTTTATAATTATTCTTTGATTTTTTGATAAAATCTGACTATAATTATCTCTAAAAAACATAAAAAATTTAATTTTAAATAACTCAAAAAAATTCAAATTTCTACTTTTTGAAAAATGTTTCATATAAAATTTTGTTGGTCCAGCGCAATGCAAACAACATAATTTAACTTCTTTAAACGAATCAATTAAAAATCCAAAAGGAACTTCGTCCTTAAAAATTATTTTTTTTATTCCGTTTTCCATTACCATGCCTTGAGAAGAATTAATTGCAACACAATAAGTTTCACTATTTATAATATCAGATATTTCACCAATTTTATTTGAATTTCTTTTATAATATTCAGAAAGCGCAGTCATATCATTCACCCCCCCAAAACCAGTCTTAAAAGGATATTTTTCCCAAAAATTCATAAAAATTTTAGACAATTTTTTGTCACTATATAAAGCAATAATAAACTTAGTTAACTTAGTAATTTCTTTTGAATCAGTTATAAACATTAAATGACCGCAAGTTTTATTAGAAAGAGTAAATTTAAATTTTTCAAACTTTTTGATATCTTTTGTCACATCAACAAAAAGTAAAACATCTGAATCCAGGGTTAAACATTTTTTTATTTTATTTTTCTTTAAAAATTCATCCAAAATAAACCAACGTTCAAAACAAAATCTTTCAATTTCTTCATTATTATTACTCATATGTTTGTATATTTTTCTAAATTTATTAGCAGAAATTGAGTAATCAGAAATTTTAAAATATTCAACAAAATAAGGATACTTTGTTACATTTTCACCAAGCAAAATAATTCTAGAATTAGGATTAAATTTCTTTGCATTCTCAAAAGCATATTTTAAATAAAAAGAATCACCTTTGTGAATAAATATTATAGGTAGCGACATAATAACAAATAAATTGGTTTTATTTATTTTTAAATCAAATGGTTCAATGTTAATTGTTCCCTCAACTAACCCTTTATAAATAAATAATAACTATTTTTTATATGAACTGTACCATTTGTAATTCAAAAAAAACAAAACTAATAACTGCAAACCACAAAGGATATTTTGAAGGTTCAACTTATCCAATCTTTGAATGCACAAATTGTAATACACAATTTATACCAAAAAGTTTAATTGATCCAAAAATATATGATAAATTATACTCAACTACAAAAACTCCTGGTTATGACAGATATTACAAATATGCAAAGAAAATAAAAAAATCAAGAAACCCATTAAAATTTCTTCAAGAACAAGAACCAGTTTATTATCCAGTGTATAAATACTTAAAAAATAAACAAAAACTAAAAGTACTTGAGATAGGTTGCGGATATGGATACTTAACATACAGCATTAACAAAATGGGCCATGAAACTTTAGGAATTGACATATCCAAAAAAGCTATTGATTTTGCAAAATCTAATTTTGGAGTTTACTACAAAACAACAAGTATTGAAAAATTCAAAACAAACCAAAAATATGATTTAATAATTGCAACGGAATTAATTGAACATTTAGAAAATCCAACCAAATTTATAAAAAATGTCAGTAAAAAATTAAAAAATAATGGAAAAATAATAATAACAACCCCCAATAAAGATTATTACCCTAATGAAATATGGATAACTGATGGCCCGCCAGTACACACAGTTTGGTTAAGTAAACATAGCTTCAGTAAAATATGCAAAAAAAATAACTTAAACTTCAAGTTTATTGATTATAATAATTATTATTGTGCAAATGAAAATAAATTGATAAACATAATTATAAATAATAAAAAAAAGAATAACAACCACAATATCATAAAAAAAACAAATACCAACACAAATAATAAAAATAAAATAAA
>JGI24711J26586_10002741_pt1 | contig 12305 bp, 10 predicted proteins | sample BioPla3DNA1_FD_26586 | JGI IMG/M metagenome (IMG submission 26586)
TTATTGATTATGAAAAAAATAGCAGCAATATTAGCCGGTGGAGTAGGGAAGAGACTGAATAGCGAATTGCCTAAGCAATTCATGTTATTAGCAGGAAAGCCCATGATAGTTTATTCTTTGGAGGCTTTTCAACATCATTCTGCAATAGATGAGATAGCATTGGTAGTGCCAAGTGATTATGTCAATAAATGCGAAATCTATAAAAAAGACTTTTCTAAGCTCACTCATATTATTGCAGGAGGGGAGGAACGTTATCTTTCTACGCTTGCCGTACTCAATACTTATCAAAACAATACGGAAGACCTTATAATTCTACACGATGCGGCACGTCCTATGGTAACGGTAAAGATGATTGATGAAATAATTAATGCATTAAAAGACCATAAGGCTGCTACCGTAGCAATAAAAACTACCGATACCATCGTGCAATCGCTCAATCACGCTNCNATTAGCGGCACATTCGACCGCTCTACANTTTATAATGTCCAGACACCGCAAGCCTTTAAAATTTCGGTCTTAAAACAAGCCTATCAATTGGCNTTAAAAGACCCATGTTTTATTGCAACTGATGATACTGCGGTNGTATTTAATTATTTACCCGATGAAAAAATTGCAATTGTAGCAGGTAGTCCTTACCATATTAAACTNACCTACCAAGAAGATATTCAATTGATGGAAGAATATATGCGTGAAAAAAAATAAACGATTATGAACAATGATGTAAGTTTTTTAAAAGAAGTCAGCAGCGACCTACTCTCAAAATACGGCAATGCAATAAGCGATTTTTGCATTGTAATTCCTTCAAATCGTGGGGCTTTACACTTCANGCAATGCTTACATTCGCATATTGGAAAAGCATTCTTATCGCCTGATGTTTTTGCAATAGAAGAGTTTACTCAAAAAATAGCAGGACTTTCTTTGATTTCGCAAGAGGAACTTCTCATACGATTTTATAAAATAAATCAACAACAAAAGATAATATATCATCAAGAGTTTCACGAATTTGTAGGCGATGCTAAAACGATACTGCAAGATTTTAACGACATAGATTTGGCNTTGGCAGAAGCTAAAAATATTTTTTCCGATTTATCGGANATAAAAGAATTGAGCTATTTCGGCAAGTCCGAAGAAGATTTAAGTGATTTGCAAAGTAATTATTTACAGTTTTTCAAAAGCATTTATACACTTTATGAAGAACTTAAAAAAGAGTTATTGCAAAACAAAATTGCCTATCAAGGATTGTTGTATCGCTATGTGTATGAAAACATTGAAAATATTGCCAAGCATTTTACCTATAAAAAAATTATCTTCGTAGGATTTAACGCTTTACAAAATGCTGAAATAGGTATCATTCGCTATTTTTTGAATGAAGATAAAGCAGATATTTATGTTGATGCAGACGAATGGTATCTCAATGATTTATTGCAAGAATCAGGAATGTTTTTACGCAAAATGCAATCCGATTTTAAATTAAAAGAACTGAAAATCATCGGAAATTACATTCAAACTATCAATAAAAAAATACAAATTATAGGGTTTCCACAAAATGATCTTCAAACGCTTTATATTGAAAAAATACTTCAAGAGTTAGCAATTAGTGAAAACGAAAAAACAGCTCTTGNCTTGGCTGACGAGAATTTATTATTGCCTTTGTTGTATGCCATAGATACAACAAAAGCCAATATAACAATGGGATTTTCATTGCATAATACGCAAATATATAAACTTTTGTATTCTTTTTTCACGACTATCGAAAACATTCAAAAATACGGCAATACTATCCACTACAAAGATTTATATGTTTTCTTAAGCAGTCCTTATATCCAAAATACAATGGATNTATCGAAAATGAATATCGATGTATTTCTTCTCAATTTTCTTGAAAGAGGAAAATTGTTTTATACCGCTGAAGATTTGAAAGCAATAGGGGAGATACTTCCTTTAAATCTCATTAATATTTTTGTTCATTTATTAGAAAAAGACATTGACCCTGAAAATATTATCACTCATTTAAAAAACTTTCTTTCTTTTATTAAAAACGATAAATTATCGGTAATAGACCAACAAATAATTGATTTGTTGTTGACTAACTTAGAAAAACTATTGCCTCTTTTCAGAGAAATAGATACCAACATCAAATCCTATCGTACTTTGTTCGATGTCTACGTTTCTTCTTTGAATTTATCGTTTAAAAGCAATCCTATGAGTTCATTACAGATTATGGGAATGTTGGAAACTCGAACATTGGATTTCGACAATGTTATTGTCTTATCGGTCAATGAAAATGTGTTGCCTGTAGGTAAAAGCATTAAATCATTTATCCCTTACGATGTCAAAACACATTATAACATACCAACTTATACTTATCGAGAGGCTGTTTTTTCTTACCATTTTTACCGTCTTTTACAACGAGCTAAAAACATCTATCTTTTATACGATGCAGATACTCAAAATAATAAAACGGAAAAAAGTAGATTTATCAATCAAATTCAAAATGAATGGACTAAAATACCCGGCATAGATATTAATGAAACCATACTGAGTTATCCGCAAATTAAACTATCTAAAAGTCAAGAAATAACAATATCAAAAACGCCACAAATAATTGAACGGCTTAACAATATACAAGTTTTTTCACCTTCTATGTTGAATCGTTACTTAGAATGTAGTTTAAATTTTTACTTTCATGATGTTATTCAACTATCGGAGCTTGAAACTATATCGGAAGAATTGCAAGCCAATGTAATAGGAAGTGTAATCCATAAAATTTTGGAAGAAATATTAAAAGAAAGAAAAAACATAGAACAAAACATCAAAAACTTGAATTTAGAAGAAAAGGTGCTTCATGCTTTTTTAGATAAAAAGCTCGTTAATATGGAGTTGAAAAAGAATGATATTTTGTATGAAAAAAATCGACTAATCTATTCAATAACTGTTAAGTACATCGAAAATTATTTAGCGTTATTGATGGAACAGATTAAAAATAAAGAAATTATTGATTTCAAAGATTTTGAAAAAAGATATGAAATAACATATCCTATTCTGAATCAATTTATAAACAAAGACATTCTTTTAAAAGGAATTATTGACAGAATAGACAATAGGAGCGATGGGGTAACGACATTAGTGGATTATAAAACAGGAAGAGTAGAACCGAAAACTCTTTCAATCAGAGAAATGAAAGACTTATTTAGCGGCAATAATACCATGGCTTTTCAATTAATGTTTTATGCTTTTTTATACAATTATTCAAGCAAACAGAGTCCATTAAGAGCTCAAATTATTTCTTTTAGAAAATTAAAAGATAATTTAAGTCTTCACATTAATCAATCGGATATGCTTACACAAGCTGTGTTTGATGAATTTCAAACTCTTTTAGAAAAACTGATAGAGCAAATATATGACGATACTATTTCTTTCACTCAAACAAATGAAAAAGAGCGTTGTAAATATTGCAGTTATAGAGTAATTTGCAGAAGAGATTAATCTTGAAATTTCAAAAAGCGTTCGGCATCTATAGCAGCTCTACAACCGCCGGCAGCAGCTGTAATAGCTTGTTTATAACTACGATCTTGCACATCGCCGGCTGCAAAAACACCTTTAACGTTTGTTAATGAAGTCCCGGCTTGAGTAATAATATAATTTTCTTCGTCCAAAGCCAATTGCCCTTTAAACAATTCAGTATTAGGATGATGACCAATAGCTATAAACACACCGTCTAAAGCGATTTCTTTCTCTTCTTTTGTTTTAGTATTTTCCAATCGAACGCCCGTTACATATTTTGAAAAACCTTCGATTTGTCCTAAAATTTCTATAGGGATATGATTCCAAACCACTTCTATATTAGGAGATTCAAATACTCTTTTTTGCATGACTTTACTTGCTCTCAACTCATCACGGCGGTGAATGAGATATACTTTTTTGCAAATAGTAGATAAATAAACGGCTTCTTCGGCAGCGGTATCGCCACCGCCCACTACCGCCACTACTTTATTGCGATAGAAAAAACCGTCGCAAGTAGCACAGGTAGATACGCCGTATCCGCGATAAACCGATTCCGATTCCAAACCTAACCATCGAGCAGAAGATCCTGTAGCTATTATAATTGTATCGGCAATAATGATAGAATCACTATCTGTTTTGCAAGTAAACGGACGTTGCGACAAATCAACCGACAATATTTCGCCTGTACGAATATCAGCACCGAAACGCAATGCTTGTCGTCGCATATCGTCCATCATTTCGATTCCGGATTTTCCTTCGGGATATCCCGGATAATTTTCAACAATAGTAGTAATAGTTAATTGACCGCCGGGTTGCATTCCTTCGTAAACGATAGGATGTAAATTAGCACGTGAAGCATAAATAGCTGCTGTGTAACCGGCTGGACCGGAGCCTATAATCAAACATTTGGTTTTTTCTTCTTGCATGATAACTACAATGTTTTTATATTACTTATTTGAAATAGTGTGATTGTTATTATTGCTTTTCTTTTTTCGATTTTTTCTTTTTTTCCTAGTTGCAGCAGTAGGTTGAGGAGCAGGTTTTTTATTGTTGTTTTTAGGAGTAGCTACTTGTGCATTAGGAAGTTGCTCTAATAATTCTTTAGTAAGAGGAAAAACAAAATCTTCTCTTAGCTTTAATTTCCCCCCGGAAAGAACAGCAAGATGTTCTTTTATTAAATCATCATTTACAGAGTCGCGATTCCATTGTAGGTATTGTTTTTTTAAAAGGACGGCAATATTTTCTACACATAAAGTTTTAGCTTCCGAATCAGGTTCTTCCACTAAAGCAGTGATTATATTTTCGATAAATTTTCCATAGTGAGGAAATAAAATACCGTTCTTTTTATAAGGAATTCTTTGCGGTTTGCCACCGATTTCTTGTGGCTCCGGCTTAGGAAAAGGTGAATCTACATCTAACTTAAAATCAGAAATTAAAAAAAGATGATCCCATAATTTTTGCCAATAATCGGCAGTATCTTTACTACCGGGAGAAAAGCATGACATAGCACGTACTGTAGCTTTTGCCTGTAAATTACGTACTTCTCTATCTTCTATTGTCAATAGATAATCCACCATTGCTTGCACATGCCTGCCATATTCTTTGACAGCTATTTTTTCTTTTGTCGTATTGTATTCCATAAAATTGTATTTCGTTGAGAAATTTTTATCAAAAAAGAATAATTTTAATTTAAAATTCTATTGTTTTAGGATATTATTTTATAATAAAAAGTAAAATATCTTAAAAAAATACATTATATTCTTTTAACAATCAGTAAGTTATATTTTTTAACATAAAACTCTCTGTTATGAACAGATATTTGTATATTTTTGCAGCAAAGATATAAAAAAAAATAATATGACACAAAATAGAGTTTTAATTATTGGAGCAGGGGGTGTAGGAGGAGTTGTTACTTTTAAATGTGCAGCTGTTCCTGAAGTTTTTGGAGATATTATGTTAGCAAGTCGTACGAAATCAAAATGCGATAAAATTGCTGACTTTGTAGGAAGAAATCGTGTTAAAACAGCACAAGTCGACGCTGATAATGTGCCTGAATTAATAGCGTTAATCAATGATTTTAAGCCTGATATTGTTATTAACGTTGCTCTTCCATACCAAGATTTAACCATTATGGATGCTTGCTTGGCTACAAAAACACACTATTTAGATACTGCTAATTATGAACCCATAGACGTAGCAAAATTTGAATACAAATGGCAATGGGCTTATCATGAACGATTTAAAGAAGCCGGAATTATGGCAGTGCTGGGTTGCGGATTCGATCCGGGCGTAACCAATATCTTCACCGCATACGCCAACAAGCATTATTTTGATGAAATGCACTATTTGGATATTGTAGATTGCAATGCCGGCGATCATGGGAAGGCTTTTGCTACCAATTTTAATCCGGAAATCAATATTCGTGAAATTACACAAAAAGGACGCTATTGGAAAGATGGAAAGTGGATAACGACAGAACCTTTAGAAATTCACAAACCCATTGTTTATCCGAATATCGGTGCAAGAGAATCTTATTTGTTGTTCCATGAAGAATTAGAATCTTTAGTGAAGAATTTCCCTACTCTTAAACGAGCACGTTTCTGGATGACTTTTGGAGAAAAATACATTAATGTATTAAACGTTTTGCAAGAAATAGGCATGACAAGTATACAACCTATTCTTTACGAAGGAAAAGAAATAGTGCCTTTGCAATTTTTAAAAGCTGTATTGCCTGAACCGTCCACTTTGGGGGAGAACTATAAAGGGGAGACCTCTATAGGCTGTCAAATCAGAGGAATAAAAGACGGCAAAGAACGCACTTATTATGTGTGGAACAATTGTAACCATGCCGAAGTTTATAAAGAATGCAAAGCACAAGCTGTTTCTTATACGACAGGTGTCCCTGCCATGATAGGAGCCATGATGGTATTAACGGGAAAATGGAAAGGAAAAGGAGTTTTTAACGTGGAAGAGTTTAATCCTGACCCATTTATGGAAATGTTAAATATACATGGTTTGCCATGGCAAGAACAAATAGATCAACCGTTGCCTGTTGAGAAATAAAAAACAATATACAGAAAGAATCTCTATCTTTAATAACAATAAAACAAGGTAGAGATTCGTTTTCTACCGTATGAAAAAACTGTTAAATATCTTTTTGTTATTTATCTATATTGCTCTTTCACAAGCACAAACGGGCGGGAACTATGTTTATAATTTCCTCAATCTTCCTGTTTCGGCTCGTGTGGCTGCTATGGGTAATAAACTATATTCTGTTTATGATGAAAAAGATCCTTCCTTAACAATAATGAATCCGGCATTATTAACACCTGAAATGCATCAAGGAGTGGCGTTTAACTGTGTCGATTATTTTGCCGATGCTGTGTATGGACATATAAATTATATTCATCATTTTAAAAAAGCGGGAACTTTCAATTTTGCTTTTCAATTTCTATCTTACGGAAAATTTGACGGTTATGATGAATATGGCAACGAGACAGGAACTTTTTCTGCAGGCGATTTTGCCGTTATCACAGGATATGGAAAAACATTAATTGACAGTACACTCTTTATGGGAATGAACCTGAAATGGATATTTTCTTCTTATGAAAATTATTTTTCTACAGGCTTAGCTGCCGATGTATCAGCTTCTTATTACAATGCTAAAAACAATCTTTGCCTAACAATATTAGCAACAAATATAGGAGCGCAAATAAAAACGTATAACAACGTAAGAGAAAAACTACCTTTCGATTTACAATTAGGTATCTCTCAACGTTTAAAACATGCACCTATACGCTATCATATTACATTGCACCATTTGTATAAATGGGATTTCAGCTATAACGATCCAAGCAATCCTTTTGTACAAATAGATATGACAACAGGAAAGTCAAAACAAGGAACTAAGATACAGAAGTTTACCGACAATTTATTCCGCCATTTTATCATAGGTGTTGAAATTTTACCCATTAAATACTTTTCTTTGCAATTTGCCTACAATCACAACACTCGAAAAGAAATGAAGTCATTGGAACGCAAAGGAATGGTGGGTTTTTCTTACGGAATATCTTTACATATTCACAATATTAACGTGCAGTATGCTCGTGTACACAATAATTTAGCTTCAACGCCTAATTATTTTACTTTTTCGACTAAAATTACTAATTTCTTAAAAAAATAAATTTATGGAAATATTATTGAACATTTTAATGGTAACGATACCTGCAGTTGTAGTGGCAATAACAGCTTATTTTGCTATTAAATTAACTTATGATAAAGAACTGAAAAAGCAGGTCTTAGAGTTAAAACATAATTCAACAAAAGTTATTACACCCATACGATTACAATCTTATGAACGGATAGCACTTTTTTTGGAACGTATTAAGCCCGAAAGTATTCTTTTACGCAATATCACACACTCATTAAATGCGGCTCAGTACCAAAACGTTCTTCTTACATCTATACGTAATGAATTTGAACATAATCTCTCTCAACAAGTCTATATTTCATCTGCTTTATGGGAAGTTACTAAAAAAGCGAAAGAAGAAACAATAAAAATCATTAATTTAGCAGCAGGACAACTAAATCCGGAAGCTACAGGAAAAGAATTGGCGAATAAAATTATCGAATTGGCTGTTGATGTCAATCCGCAACCTTCCGATGTAGCACTCGATGTATTGCGTAAAGAAATAAAGGAATTTTTCTAAAATCTATGAGCGTCTAAATTTATGAATATCAGACGAATCCCATGATTGCCACATCAACACATCGTGTATGGTACGTATAATTAGAATAAATACACGCAAATCATTGTCGGCAAACCATTTAATAGCCGCATCTTCTTTACGACAAGCAGCAGCAAAAATAGAAAGAAAATGCAGTTTATATTTGGCTAACCATTCAATAGCTTGAGGAACACCGTCAATAGCATCACTTAATACGGCAAATTCGGGATAGCCGTTTTTCATCAGCCAATCCAATGCATCCGTATCGGAATGTATGGCGGAAGAAAGAGCAGCTAATTCAGGATAACCATTATTAATAAATAAGTTAGTAAACTTACGTTTCCCTTTTAGGCTTTCATTAAAGGCTACCAAGATTTTAACATCATAATCGGTTAAACAGTGCATTTTTTTATTTAAAATGATTATACGTTATAATAACGCTAAAAATAAAATAAATTATTGTATAACAAAAAAAACGTTTTTTTTATTTCGTTTATTCAAAGGCTGTGTAATTTTAATATATCTTTGCATACTTGATAATATAGCGTATATAAAAGATGCAAAACATTAAAAATGTTGCTATTATAGCACATGTGGATCACGGAAAAACTACATTAGTCGACCGTATTCTTTATCAATCAAAATTATTTAGAGAAAACAAAGAAAAAGAAAATCTCACTCTTGATAATAATGATTTGGAAAGAGAAAGGGGGATTACGATTTTATCTAAAAATGTATCCGTGAGATATAAAGATTTTAAAATCAACATTATTGATACACCGGGACATAGCGATTTCGGAGGTGAAGTCGAAAGGGTTTTAAATATGGCTGATGGAGTTTTATTAATCGTTGATGCTTTCGAAGGACCTATGCCGCAAACACGTTTTGTTTTGCAAAAAGCCATAGAATTGAATTTAAAACCCATTGTTGTTATCAATAAAGTGGATAAACCCAACTGCAATCCGGAACAAACGCAGGAAGATGTTTTTAATTTAATGTATACTTTAGGTGCAAGCGAAGAACAGCTTGATTTCACGACTGTTTATGGTTCATCTAAACAAGGATGGATGAGTGAGGATTGGAAAAAACCAAGCGAAAACATAAGCTATTTATTGGAACAAATTATTAAACACATACCATCGCATCCCGATAAAGAAGGTAATACTCAAATGATTATCTCTTCATTGGATTATTCTTCTTATGTCGGACGAATAGCCGTAGGAAAATTAACTCGCGGAACACTTGAGCAAGGGCAAAACATATCTTTGGTGAAAAGAGATGGAAGTATCAGACATTCAAAAATAAAAGAACTCTATGTGTTTGAAGGGATTGGAAAGGAAAAAATAAAGTCTAAAGTATTGGCGGGAGAAATTTGTGCCGTGCTTGGCGTTGATGATTTTGAAATAGGGGATACGATAGCCGATTTTGAAAATCCGGAGGCTTTACCGAGCATTAAAGTTGATGAACCTACAATGAGTATGTTGTTCACTATCAATAATTCACCCTTCTTCGGACAAGAAGGAAAATACGTAACTTCTCGCCATTTAAGAGAACGTTTATTCAAAGAATTGGAGAAAAATTTAGCATTACGAATAGAAGAAACAGCATCGCCTGAATCTCTAATTGTTTATGGAAGAGGAATTTTACACTTGTCTATTTTGATAGAAACCATGAGACGCGAAGGTTATGAACTTCAGGTAGGACAACCGAAAGTAATCACCAAAGAAATAGACGGAAAAAAATGCGAACCCATTGAAGAGCTGAGCGTATTGGTTCCGGAAGAATTTTCGAGTCGTGTGATTGATATAGTTACACGTAGGCGAGGGGAGATAAGCTCAATCGACAGTAAATCAGACCGTATTTATTTAAATTTCAAAATCCCTTCGCGAGGAATTATTGGCTTACGCAATCAAATGCTTACAGCCACAGAAGGAGAAGCAATCATGTCGCATCGTTTCATTGATTTTGAACCTTGGAAAGGCGACATTAGTTTGCGTCATATCGGCTCGCTTATAGCAATGGAAACGGGAGTGGCAGTAGCTTATGCAATTGATAAATTGCAAGATAGAGGCAATTTCTTTATTGCACCTATGGAAAATGTGTATGAAGGTCAAATTGTCGGGCAGCATATTCGTCAAGATGATTTAGTTATCAATGTTACCAAAACAAAAAAAATGAGTAATATGCGTGCGGCAGGTTCCGACGATAAAATAATATTAACACCGCCTTTGGATTTTTCATTGGAAGAGTATATGGAGTATATAGGCGAAGACGAATACTTGGAGATAACACCCAAGTCATTGAGATTGAGGAAAATAATACTTAACGAAACGGATAGAAAAAGAGCAAATAAACAATGACAAGAGAAAAAACCTTAACTCGTGTTTCATATATAAGTGCTGCAGGCAATGCGGTATTGTCGGTAGCAAAAATTGTTATCGGCATTATTTCGGGCAGTCTTGCCGTTCTTGGCGATGGCATTGACTCGGCTATGGACGTTTTGATTTCTTTTGTAATGATTTTTACAGCACGTATCCTGAGGCGTCCGCCCAACTACAAATATGTGTACGGCTACAATAAAGCGGAAGGTGTTGCTACTAAAATCCTTTCCTTAATTATTTTCTATGCGGGAATACAAATGTTAGTATCTTCAACACAAAGTTTTTTCTCAAGCGAAACAAAAGTAATGCCCTCAATCATTGCTATTTATGTTACTGTTTTTTCTATTGTAGGCAAACTTATTTTAGCATGGTACCAATACCGTAAAGGAAAAAAAATCGACAGTTCAATGCTCATTGCCAATGCCGTAAACATGCGTAACGACGTACTTATTTCTGTCAGTGTATTACTTGGTTTAGTATTTACATTTATTTTAAAAATGCCTATTTTAGATTCGGTTGCAGGTTTTATTGTCGGTATTTTCATCTTGAAATCAGCCATTGGTATTTTTATCGATTCCAACATTGAATTATTAGACGGTGTGAAAGATGAAAGCGTGTATCAAAAAATATTCGAAGCCGTTGATGAAACAACCGGAGCATTTAATCCTCACCGCGTTCGTTCACGTAAAATAGGGGATTTGTATCAAATAGTTCTTGACATTGAAGCAGATCCGAACATTACGATTAAAGAAGCCCATGATATTTCCGAAGCCGTTGAGAAAAATATTCGTCAAAAAATAGAAAACATATACGACATTATTATCCATGTGGAACCAATCGGTTCGTGCAGTAAAAATGAAAAATTCGGAATAGACAAAAACTATCATCGTTTAGAAAAAAAACAGTCTAAAAAATAATAAATAAAACAAATAGTAAATAATTTGACATTCAATAAGATATTTTTTTTACGAAAAAATATCTTTAATTTTTTATAAATTGTATTTAAATTTAATATACCTTTGTAAAAAAATAAATCTCATATTAATAAAACAAAACGAATTAACTGTAATATTATAAACAACGTGAATATGAAAGAAATAGCAAGATTTAAAGGACAAAATGGAATTATCATAGTTAATGATGACTCATTGGAAATTTCAAGACAATCATTTGGTGGATTTATAGCTCAAGGTGGATTTGTAGGAAATCGTATTTATAATTACGAAGATATAAGTTCAATTGAATACAGAAAGCCCACATTATTAGCAAATGGTTATTTTAAAATAATTGTACAAGGAACTAATGAAGTAAACGCAAAAGTAGACTTATTGTGATCTTCATTACAAAGTATGCAAGATCAAAACACAGTTGTTTTGCGTGCTTTTTCTAAAAAAGTAGGTGAGGAAACAGACAGAATTTATCAATTAATTCTAGAAAAACTCAAAGAGCATAAAAATAAAACTACAAATCAAGGAACTTCATATAGCAAAATGGATGAATTAAAAAAACTTGGTGAATTAAAAGAGAGTGGAATTTTGACCGAAGAAGAATTTCAAAAAGAAAAAGAAAAGTTGTTAAACAAATAATTTAAAACATTGCTGTCCGATAAAAGTTTTTTAGGGTGGTAAAAAAAAGGGGCTTAATTCTTTTTTGAATTAGCCCCTTTTTGGTTAATTTTGCAACTGTAAAAATA
>JGI24711J26586_10002747_pt1 | contig 12298 bp, 10 predicted proteins | sample BioPla3DNA1_FD_26586 | JGI IMG/M metagenome (IMG submission 26586)
ACCTCGACGACCTCTCCGACAGCTTCGTGCCCGAGAATCATGTCAGTGCGCTCTCCGATTGCTCCTTCCCATACAGTGTGGACATCAGAGCTGCACGGTGCCATCGCGAGGGGCTTTACCAGTGCATCGAGTGGTCCGCACTCGGGCGCCTCTTTCTCAATCCATCCGATCTCGCCGATCTTGCGCATTGCAAGTCCTTTGATCTTCTTCGCCATGGTATGTCCATCCATAATGTTTTTCCACGAGCCCGAGGCTCATGGGGTCTTATGAGCAGTACTCACAGGCCTATGCCGATTGGTACCTCCCGATCGACGCCGCCGCGACCGGATGAATCAACCGACATAATCTCAGATTGCAGATTTGAATATAAATAATTTCTGAAACTAAATTCTCGGATTCTTTCCATTGTGCACCCCCTAACTCCTGCACCATACCCTGCTTCTTACCTACAGATGCGCATAGGGTGCGTATACTTAAGCTCAGGTTCATGGGTGAGCCAGGCACATGTGGTTGTCCTCACCCCCTAATTAGGCTGTCTATGCAAGATATCCTATCTCCTGCTTCTTCTCCTCGATTAGAGCGCAAAACTTAAATGTTTCAGGCAGCCTAATTAGCACATGTAATGGGATCCACCATCCGGACAAAGGTCATCAACGGCCAGGAATACCTCTACGAGATCACCTACTACTACGATCCAGTCACGAAGCGCACCCGCCAACGGAGCAGGTATCTTGGCAAATCGATCGATGGAAAGCCNGTCCGTGTCCGGGATGCCGCCAGAACCCCACGCTNCNCCTTCGCATATGGCGACTACCTCCCGCTTCTCGCCGTNATCGATGCCCTCCGCCTTGATGCGCTCCTCTCCGAACANNTCNCGCAGGCAGAGGCACAGATGCTCCTCACCCTTGCCCTCAACCGAGTGTTCTCCCCCCTCCCCCTCTCTCAGATCGAAGCCTGGTGGGAGGGAACTCTCCTCGCCCATCTCTGCCCGGACATATCCCTCTCGCCGGGTACCCTGAGCTACCTCCTTGAGTCGATCGGTTCATCCGATCTTCCTCTCAATTTCTGCCGCTCATTTACCCGTTCGCAGGACAGCGGTGGCGCTCTCCTCTATGCCCTCACCTTGCCTTCCTCCTGGACGGACTCCATCTCCCTCTTCGAGCGCAACTATAACCCTGATAGCCCGGAAATGCAGCAGATCAGCCTTTCCCTCACAGTCCACCGGGCGCGGGGCATTCCCCTCTGGTATGAGGTCTATCCCGGGAGCATCGCCGATGTCTCCGCCCTCAGCCATACGATCATGGCGTTGGCCGGGACGGGAATTCAGGAGACCGCCCTTGTCATGGACCGTGGATTTCTCTCTGTTGCAAACCTCGATGCCCTGCTGGCATCACCCTATGAGTTTGTCCTCCCACCGACGACGACGATGAAGGCCATGAAACAGGCTTATGCAGCCCTCCAGGCGACCGTTGGTCACCCGGATAACCTTTACCTTTACGAGGGGAAGGCGCTTTTTGTGCAGGAGACCAAACTCGTCGTGGGTGATCACTCGATTGCTGGGTTCGCCTACTACAGCCCTTCCTGGGAACAGCAGGAGCGAGAGTCGTTCTATCGACAGCTGCACGAGCGGATGGAGCGGCTTAAGGAGGCTGATCTTCGGCCGTGGATGAATCCGGCAGAGGTGGCAGCATCGGTAACCGGTTCATACGCAAGGTACATCGCGTGGATGGTGGATGGGGATAGATTCACCGTGAGGACACGACCCAAGGCCATTGCGGCACGGGTAAACAGGATGGGCCTGACGATCCTCCTGTATCGGGGAGATTTCACCTGGGAATCGTGTCTCGATCTCTATCGCGAAAANGATCTCGTGGAGAAGAGCTTCGACACCCTGAAAGACGAGATCGGCCTGATGCCGCCCTATCAGGAGTCCAGGGAGATGGTGAGGGGGATGCTGTTCGTCGTGTTTCTTGCTCTGATCATCAGGATGGCGTTTCGAGCGAAGGTGCATGATACGGGTCTCCAGAANCAGTATCCGGTGGATCATATCNTGCTAGAGCTCTCAAAACTGCGAATGGTGGAGCTGGCAAACGGTTCGCTCATGATCACGGAGGTCACGGAGAAGCAGCGGGAGATCCTGGATGCGCTCGGGATTGATCCCCAGGAGTTCGTTGTAAGGCTGGGAGAGAGAAAACCGGTAGCCTGAAAGAGGGGAGGTTCGGGCGCCCCTTCACCCCCATGAGATAAAGCATTCTCCAGCGATGCTACCGAAAAAGGTGCGACGACGATATGGGAGGCTCCGAAGGGACCTCCAGAAGGCGGCTAGGAGGAAACTGCGAAAGATCTCCGGGAGAGAGCACCGGTTTCTTGATAGGAACCACATCATGACAGTGACCGCACTGTTCGGGTCTCCATCGATCAGGCTCCAACATTCACAACACGTGCCCCATCTCCAGGGTGGCATGTCGTGTACCGTTCATCGATCTTGCTGCAAGGGCGATCCTGTAGGCTAAAGATCCGATGAACCATTCGATTATATGTGATCCCTCATCATAAAGATATAGATATAGAGTGATCGCAGGACGAAGGGGCTCTGCTCCCATTCCCGCACCTGCTTGGTGGAGTCTTCCCACTCTGCCCCGAGAACCCCATGAAGGTAAAGAGCGTGATGCCAAATATGGCATCATGCCCTCGGCTTAGTTGGGGGAGTTGACATATCCTAATGTGCCTTCTCGTGAAATGAAACAGAGGATATACGATGACATATCACCCGGTTAAGAGTATGATGCGGTTGATGGCAACCAAGATCAGAACCATTGCAGATGTGATATCCAACGACCAGATCAACGCGTTGATAGACGAGATCCTGAACGCGGACCGCATCTATACCATGGGCGCGGGGCGCTCCGGATTGGTAGCAAAATCGTTCGCCATGCGGCTGATGCACCTCGGTCTCTCGGCGTTCGTCATCGGGGAGACGGTGACCCCGGCTATGAAGCAGGGAGACATCGTCATCGTCTTCTCCGGGTCCGGCGCGACCAAGACCGTCGCGGATATCGCGGAGACCGCAAAAGAGATCGGCGGGCGGGTCTGTCTCATCACCTCAAAGAAAGAGTCGAGGATCGGGCGTATCGCTGACTGCATCGTCATCATCGAGAGCCAGCGAGACAGGGTGACCGATGAGTCGGCGGAGTTTGAGATCCGGCAGATGATGGGTGAACACAAATCGTTTGCGCCGCTGGGCACCATCTTCGAGACGACTGCCATGGTCTTTGCGGATGCCATCATATCCCGGCTTATGGAGATAACTCAATGCAGACCTGAAGATCTTCAGTGCCGGCACGCGAATATTGAGTGAGAGGTAAACTATGAGNGAGCACAGGTATGCTGCCCGGGTCCGGTCGGTGGAGATGTCAGGGATCCGGAAACTCTTCGATGCAGGGGGACCAGATGCGATCAACCTCGGTATCGGACAGCCAGACTTTGATACCCCTGATCACATCAAGGAGGCTGCTATCGCCGCGATCAGGGCTGGGAAAACAGGATATACGCCAAACGCCGGAATCCTCGAGCTTCGGGAAGCGATATGCACGAAATGTAAGCGGGAGAACGATCTTGTCTTCCAGCCGGAGCAGATCCTCGTCACGGCAGGCGGGAGCGAGGCACTCCATCTCGTCATGGAGGCACTCGTGGATCCGGGTGACCGCGTCCTCGTTCCTGATCCGGGCTTTGTCTCCTACGCCGCTCTTGCGACCTTTGCCGGTGGGCGGCCCGAAGGAATGGAACTTGATGAGACCCTCCACATCGATGTTGAGCGCGCGAAGGAGCAGATGGACGGAGCGCGGATCGTTGTCCTGAACTCACCCGCAAACCCCACCGGCGTCGTCGAGAGCGAGGAGTCGATCCGTGCTCTCGTGGAGTATGCAGACGACTGCGGCGTCACCGTCGTCACCGACGAGGTCTACGAGCACTTTATATACGAGAAGAAACACGTCAGCGCAGGTCGATTCGGCGATGATGTCATCACCATCAACGCCGCGAGCAAGACGTATGCCATGACCGGGTGGCGGGTCGGCTACCTAGCNGCGCCCGAGGACTACATACCGGAGTTCCTCAAGATACACCAGTATGCTCAGGCGTGTGCGACATCGATATCCCAGTATGCTGCGCTTGCCGCATACACCGGCGATCAACGACCGGTTGCGCGGATGCGAGAGGAGTACCGTGCAAGAAGGGATCTNCTCTACGAAGGACTCTTTGGCCTTGGATTCGATTTCNCCCGACCTGAAGGGGCTTTTTACGCCTTCGTACCCCTGGGGCGAAACCTTATCGAGAGGGCCATCGAAGATGGTGTCATCATCGTGCCGGGCGGAGCGTTCGGCTCGAGGGCACCTGATTATGCACGCTTCAGCTACGCGACATCCCGGGAGAACCTCTCCCGGGCGGTTGAGAGGCTTGCGGCACTGGTGGAGTGATGCGGAATGGTAAAAGAGTTATTGAGAAGATTATCAGACGCTCACGGCGTCTCGAGCAATGAGGGGAGCGTCAGGGATATCATCAGGGCAGAACTCACGGGTTCAGTCGATGAGATCNCTGAAGATACGATGGGCAACCTGATCGCCGTGAAGCGCGGCGATGACTTTTCCATCATGATCGCTGCTCACATGGATGAGATCGGTCTGATGGTCCAGCACATCGACGAGAAGGGATTCATAGGGATCGTTCCCCTCGGGGGCTGGTTCGGACCGGTGCTCTACAGCCAACGGGTGATCCTGCATGGGAAGAAGGGGCCGGTCATGGGAGTCATCGGCGCCAAACCCCCCCACGTGATGAAGGAAGAGGAGAGGAAACGCGAGATCAAGATCGAGGGGATGTTCATCGATGTGGGCGCGACAAGCGATGAGGAGGTAGGTAATCTCGGGATCGAGATCGGCACCCCGATCACCATCGACCGCGAGTTTGCGGAGCTAGCCGGCAGCCGGGTGACCGGGAAGGCGCTCGATAACCGGGTCGGTGTTGCGATGCTCATCCGGACCATGCAACAGGTGAAGTCACCCCACACGATCTATGGCGTCTTCACNGTCCAGGAGGAGCTGGGGCTGAAGGGGGCAAAGGTCAGCGCCTACTCCTTAAACCCGGACTGTGCGATCGCAACCGACGTCACCATACCGGGCGATCATCCGGGGATTGAGAAGAAGGATGCGAGCGTCGAGATGGGCAAGGGGCCNGTCCTTGTCCTCGTCAGTGCGAGCGGGCGCGGACTCATGGCTGACCCGAGGATGACCGCGTGGCTCAGGGAGACCGCGGAGAAGAGCGGTATCCCCTACCAGCTTGAGGTCGGGACCGGNGGNAACACCGACGCGACCATCATCCATCTCGAGCGGGGTGGCATCCCGAGCATCCCGTTCTCGATCGCGGCCCGTTACATCCATTCTCCGGCCGAAGTGGTCGATATCGGCGATATCGAGGCAGGGGTCAAGCTTCTCGTTGAGGCACTCGCGGGTAAGCCTGCGCTCTGAAACCCTCTCNTTTTTGACACCTCGCTGTGCAGTGCGGGGTATGGTCGGCAGGTTCGACTCACTTTTGCAGCCCTGACCATCGCCAGGTCTCCGGGAAGGTGGACACTTCTCCTGAAGAGCCAGAGCACGGGATCGTCTCGCCGGCGGGACCTGGGCCCGTCGGGGTACGGATCATTTCAAGATCAGGTGGATGCCGACGACTGGATTCTTTTTAGAATGGAACCATCGGGTATATCATCTGGGGGTGCCAGGAAAGCCTCCTGGAACCGGACCCTGTCCGGCTGGAAAATGCTGGTTGATCTGCATGGAACATCGCTCTGACAATGTCTCCTTGCCTGCCGCTGGAGATCACCCCAAGGTAGCCTCGTGGAGCGAAGCGGTGCGCACTCTTCAGTCTGATACGACGTCCGGATTGATGGATGCCGAAGCTGCAAGGAGGATCGAGCAGTACGGATACAATGAAGTGCAACCGCCGACCGTCAACCCGGCTATCCAGTTCGCTCGAAAATTCTGGGGTATTACGGCGTGGATGCTGGAGATCACCATCGTCATATCCTTCCTCACGCAGAGATACCTGGATGCCTCTATCATACTCGTGCTGCTGTTCTTCAACTCTGCAACAGGGTTTATCCAGGAGCGTCGGGCTTCGGTAGCGGTGGAGTCGCTTAAGGGAACCCTCCAGATAAATGCGAAGGTTCTCCGAAGCGGGCAATGGGGGATGTTACCGGCACGGGAACTCGTGCCGGGCGATATCGCCAGGATACGGGCAGGGGATTTCGTCCCTGCCGATATCGTGATCATCGACGGCGAGACTGAGATCNACCAATCGGCACTCACCGGTGAGTCTGAGAGCATCGGGAAGAGTGTGGATGATCTGCTCTACTCAGGCTCCATCATCAAGAGGGGCGAGGCGACCGGTATTGTTGTATCGACAGGTGCACGAACCTATTTTGGGAAGACCACGCAGCTCGTCCAGACAGCCAGGCCAGCGCTCCATGTCGAAGAGATCACGACCCGGGTGGTCAGATGGTTGGCGGGTATCGTCGGTATATCAGTCATCTTCGCTGGCACCGTCTCGGTCTTGCGTGGCCTCGATATCATCGATATACTACCTCTCATGCTTGTGTTGCTGGTCTCGGCGATCCCTGTCGCCCTGCCGGCGATGTTCTCGATCAGCACAGCCCTCGGTTCTGTCGCACTCGGCCGGNAGGGGGTTTTAGTGACGAGGTTGAGTGCTTCAGAAGATGCTGCCACNATGAATATCCTCTGTATCGACAAAACGGGGACGATAACGACGAATAAGCTCTCAATCACGTATGTGAAGCCCTCTCTCCCTTTTACAGAACGCGATGTCGTCGTCTACGGCGCTCTGGCGAGCCGGGCAGCGGACCAGGATCCGATAGATTGTGCGTTCATCACAGCGGCACAAAAAGAGCAGTTTGCTCAAGGGGAGCTTCGCCAGAAGGAGTTCGTTCCTTTCGATCCTGAAACGAGNAGAACTGAGGCANTGGTCCAAAAAGGAGGGGAGGAGTTTCGCGTCTCAAAAGGTGCNGTCAGGGTGATCGCCGATCTCTGCCGGCTCAGCAACGCCGAGAGGGAATCGATTGAGTCAGAGACGGAGGAGTTTGCGAAGAAGGGGCATAAGGCACTGGCAATCGCGCGAACCGATGGCAAGGGTACCTTCAAGATGGTCGGTCTGGCTGCACTGTATGATGCCCCGAGGCCCGANTCGAAGGACCTGATCCGGGAGCTTATGGATCTGGGTGTATCGGTCAAGATGCTTACCGGGGATTCATCGGCGATCGCACGAGAGATCGCAGAGGAGGTAGGGCTCTCAGGGGATATCGTCAGCGTCTCGGATATAACGGGTTCCCTTGAAGATGATCCCCAGAAAGCCGCAGACATCGCCGAGAAGAGCGATGGCTTTGCCGAGATTTACCCTGCAGATAAGTATGCCATCGTGAAGAGTCTGCAGGCGAGACAGCACGTTGTCGGCATGACCGGTGACGGGGTGAACGACGCTCCAGCATTGAAGCAGGCTGAAGTAGGGATTGCGGTCAGCAACGCGACTGACGTGGCCAAAGANTCAGCAAGCGTNGTTNTGACNGGGGAAGGACTCTCAAACATCGTGGATCTGGTAAAGGTTGCCAGGATGATCAACCAGCGGTTGGTGACCTGGACTTTGAATAAGATCATCAAGACCATCCTGACGGTGTTTCTCGTCGTCGGAGCGTTTCTCATCAGCGGCACATACATCATCGCCACGTTCGATCTTGTTCTGCTCCTCTTCGTCATCGACTTCGTGACACTGTCCCTATCAACTGATACGGTGCGATGGTCAAAAAGGCCGGATGTCTGGGACATCTCAGCCCTGGCAGGCGTATCGCTGGCACTAGGTCTACTTCTGGTTTTGGAGTCTGCTGTGCTTCTGTACATCGGATTTCAGCAGTTCGGTCTCCTGAACAATATCCCGGAGCTTCATACCTTCACCTTCCAGATCCTCTTCTACTCGGGGGTGTTCACGATCTTCGTTGTGAGGGAGCGGGGACGGTTCTGGCATTCGATGCCCGGTAAACCTCTTATTTGGGCCGTTGTTATTGATATGATCGTCATTGCGGCGATAACGACCATCGGGGCCCCGGGGATAGCGCCGGTCTCCCCCCACATAACTCTCTTCGTCATCCTGTTCACCGGTACCTTTGCGCTACTGGTGAACGATACCATCAAAGTCTCGGTGCTGGAGAGGATTGGATTTCGCTGGTGAGGTATGATCTCTTACCACTTCACCGGCGGGCAAGTATCCGGCACCGTGGCTCGGCAAAGTATATCACCACTTCAGCGGAATAGTAGAGGGTTTGTCTATGCGGGAGATTGCCTGGATATCCCTCTTCTTCGCCGGGATCCTTGAGACCGGGTGGGCACTCGGTCTCAGGTATACCGAAGGGTTCACAAAGTTGGGGCCATCGCTGGTGACCCTTGCCGTGATGGCCGGGAGTGTCTACCTCCTCTCGCGGTCGCTCGCCACCCTTCCGCTCGGGACAGCGTATGCCGTCTGGACGGGGATCGGGGCGGTGGGGGTGGTCATTGCAGGCATCGTTCTCTTCGGCGAGTCACGGAGCGTCATCCGTCTCCTCTGCATCCTCTTGATCGTATCGGGGATCGTGGGGCTGAGGATCTTTTCTGATGCGTGAGAGGGTCGACTCAGTGTGGTGACGAAGGCCCGGGGTAAACTTCCCCATCCAGGGCTTCAAGGAACGCGACGAGGGGCGCGTGCCTTTACGTGCGAAACTGATACCTACGTTGAAGCAGCGAGTGTCAGGTGCGGTCTCTGCATCAAGGCGTGCCCCCGGTGAAGGATGAGAATAATCATGTGGGGGCCCCGATCGTCACCGCGACCGTTGATGCTACACTCTCCGCTGGTCGCGGTCTCCTTTGTGTAGGGGGTGCAGTCGCTGCAGGTCGGCATACCGACCTCTTTTCCCGTCAGGGGAATACACGTTTTGCCAACCGGCTCTTGACCAGGGATGATTTGCCGTCGTCGCATTCGTCCTGTTCGCCGGTCGCGCTCTCACCATTGTGGTGCGGGGCATCTGCCGGTCTGGTTCACCCCCTCTGCGCCTCCCGCACCGCCCGTATATCGGGTATATCCATCCCGCCGAGCAATTCAACGATCGCCTGCACGTAGGGGACCTGCCGGGTGCAGCTCGGGGATGCGCGGGGGTCGCTTCTCTGCCCTCGCCGGCCCATCCCCGCATGGCCGGTGGCGATGTAGTGCAGGAAGTCCTCTTTNGGGAGATTNCACCGGCAGTTGACCTGCAACCGGACGAAGTCAGGGCTCTTCGGGTTAGGGGAGAGCACCGCCCTTGTCCCGGGAAGCGGTACCGGCTCTCCGCCGTTTGATGCGGCAAGATCGCGGACCCGCTGCCAGAGCCGGCCGCAGGCCGCCTCCGGGCAGANCCGGCAGTAGCGATTCTGTGGCGGTGTGCCGTCGCCGGCGTAGTGGCGGCAGAAGGAGAGATCCATGGCCGGAGATCTTCAGACGCCTCTACCTATAGATGTTGCTCCGGTGGCCGGTTGGCGCCGGTTGTTCTCCATCACCAGCGCCACACTACCGTTTTTGTGCGACACAAAACTCCGCATCATGTCGCGTGAACTCCGTTGTGGGTCATGGATGTCGCATAAGTATTTTTATGGGTCATGTAATGCGTTTTATGGCTCACAAATTCTGTCATGGATCACAAATAGCCCCTCGGGGATAGGCGTTTGTGTGTATCGGATCGGGGTTTTGATACACACAAACGGATCCAGAATACTCACAATCCGCCCCCCTCGGTGATGGCGAGCAGGCGCGGGAAGGCATAGGTCGCGGCCCGCCGGCCCCCGCCCTCCGCAAGGACAGTAATGATCTCCTGTTCCCGGAGTTGTTGGAGGATCCGGTTCGCTGTCTTCTTCGGTATCCCTGTCTGCTCATAGAACTCAGATGAGATGAAGACCGGCTCCCCGAAGAGCGCATCGATGGCGGCTACTGCATACTGCGACCGGGTCACCTCCGGCACCGTCCGCTTCATCTCGTCGTAGAGATCGAGGATCGCCCTTGCCTTCCGGCCGTTCGTCCCCGCCTGCTCCTCTATGGCGTGGAGGAAGAACTCTATCCAGCCGTTCCAGTCACTGTCCCGTGATACCGCGAGCAGCCGTTCGTAGTAGGCCTGTCGATTCCGCTCAAGGTAGGCACTGATATAGAACATAGGGCTCCCGATCAGCCCCTTCTCGTAGAGGACGAGGGGTACAAGCATCCGGCCTATACGTCCGTTACCGTCGCAGAACGGGTGGATGATCTCAAACTGCGCCTTCAGGATAGAGATCTGGACGAGCACATCCTTCTCATCACCCCGCATATATGCCTCCCAGTCCGCGAGAGCCGCGGGCAGATCNTCTGGCGCAGGTGGGACGAATATCGCGTGCTCAATGCGGGCATCCCGGCCGATGAAGTTCTGTATCGTGCGGATGCATCCCGGTTGCCGGTCCATGCCCCGGCTACCGGCAAGAAGGATCCGGTGGAGGTCGCATATGAGGGTGATATCCAGCCGCCGGGTCTTCAATANCTCCACCGCTGTGTTGAGCGCCTCGCGGTAGTTGATGATCTCCTGGATATCAGCAAGAGCCGCACCGCTGATCGGCTCTTTTGGGTTTGCCTCAAACCGCAGAACATCCTCAAGTGACGCCTGCGTCCCCTCGATCCGTGANGACAACACCGCCTCCTCTGTCAGGAGTGGGGAGAGGAGGAGCCTCGGGTTTGGTATCGCCTGGAGGACGCCGTCGTACCGGGCGAGGGCGCGGTTTGCCGATGCAATCTGCGGTATGTGGCTCTCCCAGTCGATGCCGGCCGGGGGCAGCGGTTCGGGGGTGTAGGGCCGGATTGTCATGCTGTCCCTGCTTCCTCACGGATCACGGGCTTGCCCATNGCGGCCTCAATGCGGGCGAGGATCTCCTCGNACCGCCGGTCATAGAACGCCCAGAAATCATCGCTACGAAGCGCCGTCGGATCGATGACATGCGATCGCAGAATCTGATCCAGGTGCTCTGCTGGAATTCTCTCGTTCCTCTCGATCCGCTGTAAGCATTCCATATGAAGCCGGTGATGTGCTGAAGACTCTCCATACAGCTAAGAGATGGCCGGAAGATGTATTAATTGTGGTTGTTTGTGATTGCAGCGCTCGTAACCCTCCTGGCATCGCCGGCACCCGAGATTCGTTTTCCCCCTAGTGCGTCATGTCACCGTATCTTCAAAGATTTTGACGCGTGAGATGTAACGCCAATAATCACGCGTAATGAGGGTCGTAGCCTGCCTTTGCGAAGTCTCTCCCTCCCCTGCCTCTTTACTTTCAATATGCCGGCATCCCTCACCCCGCCCGGCTCATCGCACCTCCTCCCCCGCCCCCGCTCCGGGGCCGGGGGCAGTCGTGGCGATACCTGAGGAAAGGCTGTATCCGGGAGAGGAAACCCATGCACTGGCTTTTTCTTCAGTTCTCCCCCTACACTGGACCGTGGGGGGCAAAAGCCCCATCCCCTGTCTCTCAGACATCAATATTCCGGAATCTGTGTAATTCAGCGCCTATATTGTGACCTGATCCCCACCCCGGGCAGAGTGGCACCCCTGAAGCTCTCTCGAATGTACGATTGACAACGTGCGACATGAGGTTGCATTACGAGATTGCATAACGATGCTAACCCCTTCGTTCGGGTTATCCCTACCGCAACATGCATCCCTGGTAACGGGGTTGTGTGAAGTATGAAGGTCGTGAGGCCAACAAACGGTTTAGACGGTGTAGGATGTCCCAAGAAGTGAATGCCTGCCTGTAATGGGTAGGATTGAGGGAGCTACCTCAGCCTGAAAGGGCGCCCACGTGGGACAGGTCTTCGCCTTACAAGGAGAGAGGGGATGCCCCGCGGCAGGGCAGACTGACCGATGTCGAGGCCGAGATCGCCATCGGTGAACGCTACCCCCGGTCTGTTCAGGAGTGAGGGAAAGGAGCACCTCCTCGTGCTCTGTTGGCTCGATCAGGCCGACCGGACAGCGATCCGGACGGCGCCTCTGCACAACCCGGTGGGACACGGTATGTTTGCAACCTGCTCTCATAACTGGCCAAACCCGATCGGCCTCTCATGCTTTTGGCGTCATCGGTGTATCGGGCGGGACGATCCGGGTCCGGGAGCTTGATGCCCTCGATGGGACGCTGGTCCTCGATATCAAGCCCTACTCGTGAGAGATTGACTGCCCG
>JGI24711J26586_10002756_pt1 | contig 12274 bp, 11 predicted proteins | sample BioPla3DNA1_FD_26586 | JGI IMG/M metagenome (IMG submission 26586)
CAATCAAAATATCAATGATTGATGAAAAAATCAAAAATTAATAAAATTGTTATTTTTACACAGCCTGTTGGAGGGGCTAGGGGAGGTCTAATTCGTAATTGGGAAAAAATCCGAAATCCGAAATCCGAAATCATTCTAATTTCTACCTTCTAAATTCTAAATTTTTTATATCTTTGCGGAACTAAATATTACTGCCATGATCTCTGAAGCACTCCTCCACTACGCGTGGAAACACTCGATCTATTCCCATTTCGATTTCAAAACCAGCGATGGTCAGCCATTGCAAATTATTCATCCCGGATTGCCGCACCAGGATGCCGGACCCGATTTTAAGCAAGCTGTGATTAAAATCGGAGATCTGCTGTGGACCGGCAATGTCGAGATTCACGTCAAAAGTTCCGATTGGTTGAAGCACCGACATCATGAGGATGCAAAGTATGAAACCGTTATTTTGCATGTTGTTTACGAGCATGATTATGAAATAAATTATAAAGGGGGGAGCCCAATTCCCACTTTTGAGTTAAAGAATCACCTCTCCTCTCAACTGATAGAGCGCTATACTCAACTCATGCTCTCCACTTCGCCTCTCCCTTGTGCGCAGTTCGTTCAAAACCTCAAAGCCCATCAGCCCGACTACTATCGCTTGATATTTCATTCATTGTACGCTCGTCTCATTCTGGAAAGATTGGAACAACGGAGCAAGGATATTTTTGCGACTTTAAATCAGGTGTCCGGCGATTGGAATGAAACTCTGTTCAGATTGTTGACCGCCAACTTCGGCTTTAAAACAAATCGCGATGCTTTTGTACTTTTAGCGCAATCGATTCCCTATAAAGTAATCCAGAAACATGCTACCAATCAGCTGCAAATAGAAGCTATTCTGTTTGGACAAGCCGGTTTACTGGAAGAACCGTTGGATGATCCTTATTATGTAACATTGCAAGAGGAGTATGAATATTTGCGGCGGAAAGAGAGATTGCATCCCATTCATCCCAAGAATTGGAACTTATTGCGATTGAGACCTCAAAACTTTCCTTGTATGCGTTTGGCACAGCTGAGTGCTATTCTGTACCGATATCCGAACCTGTTTACTAAGATTGAACAGCATACCGAAATAGCTCAATTTGCAGAAATTTTCTCCACACCTGCCAATTCTTACTGGGAAACTCACTATCAATTTGGGAAAGAGAGCAAAAAACATGCCACAACGATTGGAGAAAATACGTTTCAACTCCTAATTATTAACACTATTATCCCGGCGTTGTATGTATACGGAATTTTTTCGGGAAAAGAAGAATTGAGTGACAGAGCGATAGATCTGCTTGCGCAAATGGAAGCGGAGGATAATCGTATTATCCGGTTTTATCGCGAGAATCACTTCGAAATCAGCAATGGGATGGAATCGCAGGCGGTATTGGAACTCTCTAAGAGATATTGTCAGCACAAGCAGTGCCTCTCTTGTAGTTTGGGCTCCAAAATTGTTTCTGAGGATGATATTTTCTACGCCGGCACACCACAGAGGAAACGACCCACTGAATAGGTTCGTTGCTCACGGTAGTCCGCAGTGTAATACCCTTCCTTCCCCCCTTTTTTTATTAAATCAAAATAAAAAGAATAAAAATTAGGTTATTAATCAATTATTTTTGTATTTTTGCAGAATCATATTGTTAGCAATGGGCTCTTTTACGGCGTTATATAATGAAGTTGAATATAAATTGAAAGTGGCTGTTGCTGCATTGGATAGATTAAAAAAAGAAAATGTTGAACTAAAAAATAAATTAAGTGAATTTCAACTGGCTGTGGAAGAATTGAGTGTTGAAGTTGAGGATTTACGGGAAAAGAATAAAATATTAACAATAACAAAAACAGTTTTACACAGAGAGGATAAGAAGGGAACGGAAGAAAAGATAGACAATTTAGTGCGGGAGATTGACAGATCTATCAAGCTTTTAAGTAGAGTTGAATGGAAGACACAAGAATAAAGATAAAATTAACTATAGCTCAGAGAGTTGTAGAATTGACGATTGAGAAGGAGTGGGAAGTGTACTACAGAAAAGCTGAAAAAATAATTAACGATAGTTTTTTTGATTTTGCAAAAAAATGGAGTTTTACGGATCATCAAGATATATTAACAAAAATATTAATAAATTTTGTGGTAGAGGGAATAGAAACAGAAGAAAGATTAAATGCTTATGAAGAGAATTTGATTCCCAAAATGAGAGATTTAAAACAACTTGCAGATCAAATAAAAATCGATTAGGTTCTTTGAAAGAGAAATACCCCGCATTTGCTCGGATACGTTTGTTAAACTCAACAGTAACAAATTAAGAAGGTAAGCTTGCTTATATCAAAAACAGGCCCAATTATTGAAAAATAAGGTGTTATACCCGGGGACGTTTGCGATATAGGGGTCCCTTTATCTTGAATTTTAGGAGTTTTTCGAAACCCTATGGAGCGATGCGGGTTTTTTTTATATTTTTTTATTTACAAATTAGATAATATTATAACATTTATGACTACTCAAATTATTATTGGACTGCTGGTAGGTGTACTCGTTGGGACGGGAGTTGGAATTGCCCTGTCATATACATTTCTGAAAAAAGCGATTACCAAAAATAGTCTAAACATTCAAAAAGAAGCGGAAGCTTTGATGAAAAAATCGGTGGAAGATGCCGAATTAGTGAAAAAAGAACGTATTTTACAAGCCAAAGAGAAGATTTTGCAATTGAAAAGTGAGCATGAAGCATTGGTAAATGAGAAAAATCAACAGATTGCTTCGGCCGAAAATAGAATCAAACAAAAAGAGAATACTCTGAATCAAAAAATGGAGGATCTCAATCGTAAGATCAACGAAAACAATCAGTTAAGAGATAACTTAAATAAGCAGTTGGCGAGTGCAGAAGCGAAAAATGCAGAGTTGGATAAACAAACTGCAATTCAAAAAGAAAAGCTGGAATCGATTGCAGGATTAACATCGCAACAAGCAAAAGAGCAGCTGATGCATTTAATGGAGGATGAAGCACGCTCACAAGCGATGGTTCTAACCAATGATATCATTGAAGAAGCGAAGGCATCGGCCATGATGGAAGCTAAAAAGGTGGTGATTAAAACAATTCAACGTACCGGTGTAGAAGTTGCCCTCGAAAATGCAGTTTCTGTCTTTAATATTGACAATGAAGAGATTAAAGGAAGAATTATCGGTCGGGAAGGAAGAAATATCCGTACATTGGAGAACCTGACCGGAGTAGATGTGATTATTGACGATACTCCTGATGCGATCCTACTTTCAAGTTTTGATCCTGTGCGTCGTGAAATTGCACGTTTATCACTGGAAAAACTGGTAACTGACGGTAGAATTCACCCGGCACGTATTGAAGAAGTGGTGGCAAAAACCAAAAAGCAGATTGAACAAGAGATTTTAGAGATTGGTAAGAGAACTTGTATCGACTTGGGTATCTTTAACATGTCTAATGAGTTGATGCGCTTGGTTGGAAAGATGAGATATCGTTCTTCTTACGGGCAAAATCTGTTGCAACACTCTAAAGAGGTGGCTAATTTGGCTGCAACCATGGCGGCTGAGTTGGGGTTGAATCCTAAAATTGCCAAAAGAGCCGGATTATTGCACGATATAGGAAAAGTGCCGGATACAGAGCCGGATCTGCCACACGCCGTGTTTGGAGCGCAGCTGGCAGAGCAATATAAAGAGAGAGCAGAAATCGTGAATGCGATCGGTTCTCACCACGATGAGCAAAAGATGAATAGCTTGTATGCTCCTATCGTTCAGGTTTGTGACGCTATTTCCGGTGCCAGACCCGGTGCCAGAAGGGAAGTGGTAGAAGCTTATATCAAGAGATTGAATGATCTTGAAAATATCGCACTAACTTATCAGGGAGTGAATAAAACCTATGCAATTCAAGCAGGTAGAGAACTTCGTGTGATTGTGGGTGCTGATAAAATATCTGATGAACAAGCTAGCGAAATATCATTTGAACTTTCTAAAAAGATTCAAAATGAAATGACTTATCCGGGACAGATTAAAATTACAGTGATTAGAGAAACCAGATCGGTTAATTACGCAAGATAATAATTTGTAAAGCGATGAGATTGAAGAGAAAATGGAATATTTTGGGTGCAATTTTAGTCCTAATTATAGGACTGGTCCTTATTTTTGTTGTTTCAAATAACAACTATAAGGTACACGCAGAACTGAACAAAAAGACTAAGTATCTTCAAAATAATATTACCAAAGCAAAAAATCAGGTCAATAATTCTTATACTTTTCAAGAACTGAGAACAGATAGCTTTTTGTTGGAAAAGTATACCCGCGAACAGTTGAATTGGCAGAAGGAGGATGAGGATGTTTTTATTTTTGTGTACGAGTAATTGAGCATGAAAAAGATCATTATCATTAACGGCGTTAATCTTGGTGAATTGGGGAATAGAGAGCCTGAATGGTACGGATTTAGTTCGCTTGAAGAGTATTTGGAGAAATTGAGAACCGATTTTCCTCAATTGGAGATTGATTACTTTCAGTCGGATAGTTTGGAGCAATTGGTGGATCGGATTTTATCTTCCAGGCACTATGATGGAATAATCCTTAATCCGGGAGCCTTTACACATACTTCTATCGTATTGGCAGATGCGATTAAAGCGATTTCCGTTCCGGTGGTGGAGGTGCATATCTCCAATGTGGCAAAACGGGAAAAATTGCGTCGAGAATCTTTTATCTCTGCTGCAGTGATAGGAACAATTACCGGGTTTGGATTGAAAAGTTATCGATTGGCACTTGATTTTTTTTGTATTCATTAAACTTAACCCATTTTCTGTAGTCAAATAGATGAAAAATAATAAATAAATTAATCAATCAACAAGTTTGCTGATATAAAATCAAAAATTATGAAAAAGGTACTATTAATCAGTCTGTTACTTCTTGGCGTAATCACTTTGAATGCTCAGGCAACAAAAAAGAAAGCGGATAGAAATACCGCAACAACAGAGGAATCTGTAGAGAAAAAACCGGAAATAACCTTTGAGAAAAAGGTTTATGATTATGGTCAGATCTATGTTGGCGATAATGGAGAGTCTTATTTTAAATTTAAAAATACTGGTAATGCAGATCTGATTTTGACCAATTGTAGTTCATCTTGTGGATGTACGGTTCCGGAATGGCCTAAAGAACCGATTCCTCCCGGTGGAACTGCTGAGATTAAGGTGAAATATAATACCAACAGACAAGGAGCGATTAACAAACAAGTGTATGTGGACTCTAATACTGGTCAAAGAGTAATATTGACCATTACCGGTAATGTTAGTAAAAAGCCTACTGAAGCAGTACCTGAAAATTCAAATAATAACATGATACAAACAAGATAAGATATTTAATTCACTAAATAAGCTTAAATTTTTATGAAAAGAATAGTTTTGATATTGATTGCAGTTTTAACTACATCCTTTGCGATTGGGCAAACGGCTACTAAAGTCAATGGTGCGGAGATTAAATTTGAATCTATGACCTGTGATTTTGGAACGTTAAAGGTGGGTGAAGTAAAGGTGGGTTATTATACATTTACGAATATTGGTAATAAACCCTTAATTTTGGATGATGTGAAAACATCTTGCGATTGTACAACTATCGAATATCCCAAAGCTCCTGTCATGCCCGGTAAAACCGGAAAAATAAAGGTAACTTACACTGCGGAGGATCCGGGACAGATCAACAAATGGATTACCGTTTTCTCCAATGCAGAGTCTTATAGGGTGGTATTAAAAACAAAAGGAAAGGTTCTTTCGAATTAATAAGCGAACACTATATAACTAGGGGTCGTTTGGTTTTGACAGCTAGTTTGTAGATTTGTAAGCACGTCGGAGGTTGTGAGACGGTTCCGTTAAAAACTAACTCTCGTAGCCAATAAATGGCAACTCTTATGCAATCGCTGCTTAATTGTGGCGGTTCCGAAGCCTAAACCAGGTTTAGAGCATCGGATGTTTCCCCGGAAGCATTGCCAATCTGCGTCCGGATCGAAGCATCGTAAAAGATTGGATAGCAAGTACCGGCTTCGCGGTATGCGCGAAATAACAGAAGATAAGTGCAGCATAGTGTGCCTAAGCATGGTGTTGTGCCGACAAGTTTCTCTTAGGATAAACGTGTAGAAAGCATCTTTGCAGCAAGTTTGGACGCGGGTTCGACTCCCGCCGACTCCACACTAAAAGTGAGGGCAATGTACCCTCACTTTTTTTATTCCTGAACCACTACCATAGCAGCTTGTATCTGTTTTTTAAACTCTTCCCAATCGGTTGGAGTGGCTAGGTCTGCAACAACAACTTCACCCAAAGGATTGATCAAAAAGTAGCGGGGAATCCATAGGGAACTACTCCCTAATAGGGTGTACAAATCTTGTTTGAGTGTCTTGTCGGCTAAAACATGATATCCTTTCAATCCGTAGTGTGAAATATACTTTTTCCAACGCTCCCGGTCGGGAGAACGCTCTAATGCGATATACAAAGAACTAATCTGTTGTGAACTTAACCAGGCATCAACCTTCTCTTTATGCTCAAATTCTGCAATGCAATCGGGACACCAGGAAGCCCAAACATCCACTAACAGATACTTACCCCAAAAGAGATTTCTGATCTGCTGAAACTGTGTAATAGGAGACTCATCATCTAAGATAACTGCTTGATTGGAAGCTAAATCTACTTTTTTGCTGTTGAATTTCTCAATTTGTGGTATTTTTTCATTAACTAACAGTTGATAAGAGAGATAACCCTCCAATTTTGGATGGTTTTTTTCAAGTTCTTTAAAAAGTGTAATCGTCTCTGTATCAAGTCGTACTGACTTGTCAGAAAGATATTGCAAAGCATAGATAGGGTAGAGGTCGGGATGAATCAACGGTTTGATGTGAGTCAACGCCCAGGTTTGTCCTGCCGATTGGCGTAGTGCTTCATCATAGTCAGCCCGATTTTGATCGATCAGTTGATAAAGTGCCTCATTGATGTAATCTTCAAAATGGTTACTCCATTGCAATTCTGCTGATGTGGTTGAAAATGAATTGGTTAACTCCTCTTTGTGTTGCAACCATAATTCTCTTTCCTCAGCCAACTCCTCCTTTTGCGTCACCTTCAAATTCTGATTAATCAACTCCAATCCCTGATAGGCGTACCAATAAGAGATATATTGCGTTGCAAAATTCAAAAAAGAAGCATCAATCTCTACATTTTCATAAAAATTCACAAATGGCTCCAGTTCTCGGGTTATCTCATCACCTAAATGCTCCATAAAAGAATCTGCAGGACCTTGATAATTTAATTTAGTTTCGGTAGAATTAGTACGTATAAACTGCACGAAATCAAGAAATTGCATTATTCCTTTCCAGTTTTTACCTTTAAAATTTGTGACGCTCAATTCTTTTTGTTCGGGGTTGTTTTTTAATTCTATTTTATATTTTTCTGGAGAAGAAATAAAAAGGGGGGAGGACACGTATCGGGACTCGCCACTGCCCAGCTCAAATTGAAATACCTGTCCTCTCGGATGGGGCGTGGTGTAGATATAACGCCCTTTACTATCGGGGTACAAGGTGTCGCCCGGCACATCAGAAATGGAAGCGATATTAGGAGCACGGTAAACAATCAGCGGTTGTTCCGATTGCTCTCCTTGAATCAAAATAGTTATAGTAACCTTTTTTTTATTGGAACAGCTCATCATCAATACTCCTAAAATGAGCAGACTCCAGATCATAATTCCTCTTTTATTCATAAATTATACAGTTAAGCAGGTAATTAAAAATAGAAAGTACAATTTACAAAATTATATATTTTTTTGATATGAAGAGCTGTGTGATTTTGGAGTTTTTTTCTTCTTTCTTTTTGAAATAAAAAAAAAGGGGGGCAGGAAATTCATCGTACAAATAAAAAATTTCGCCCCACTCGGTATATTAAAAACTTTATTTATCTTTGTCGTGCCTTTTTGTTTCATGAAACCCCGAAAGCTCAAAATGACTCAATTTAACTTATAACTAACTTCATAAAAATAACTGACAATGACCTTAAAAGAACTCAAACCACGAAAAGCACTTAATAAAGCTTTCTTAAAAGTAAAACCGAATAGGAGTGAAATTGAGCTTTTTAAGACCCATCTCATCACATTGCTCGACAGAATTAACGATTCAGAAAGTGAGGAGTTTCATAAAAACCTTATTTCAGACTTTCTTAAAGATACATACTACAAACAAAATCATTTCATCAATACCAAAGGTCGCAATGATCTGGTAATTCATAACGGACCCAATGCAAATTCAACGGTAGGAGTAATCATTGAAGCAAAGAAACCAACCAATAAAACTGAAATGGTTACTACTCAAAATCTGAATGTTAAAGCTTTTCAGGAATTGGTATTGTACTACTTACGTGAAAGAATTACAGATAAAAACTTGGAAGTCAAGCATTTGATAGTTACTAATGTCAACGAATGGTTCATTTTTGACGCTACAACCTTTGATAGGCTTTTTGCTCAAAATAAGAAGTTTGTTCAGCAATTCACTGATTTTGAAGCCGGAAGATTAGCGGATACAACTACCGATTTTTTCTATAAGCAAATTGCAGAGCCCTTTATTGAGAGTATCACTTCTGAAATTGAATTTGCACGCTTCAGCTTTCAGGATTATCAAAAAGTTCTACGTAATCCAGATAAAACAGATGATATTTTATTGATAGCTCTGTTCAAATTACTTTCACCCGAACATCTTTTAAAACTTCCTTTTGCCAACGACAGTAATACTCTCGACAAAAAATTTTACAGCGAATTGCTACATATTATCGGACTGACTGAAACTAAAAAAGGAAGTAAAAAACTGATTGAACGGAATAAAAAAGGTGAACGGAATTCAGGAACAATTCTTGAAGATACGATTATTCAATTGGATAGCTTAGACAAACTGAGCAGACTTGAAAAGCCAAGTCTATTCGGGAAAACTGAAGAGGAACGACTTTTCAATGTTGCATTAGAGCTTTCTATCACCTGGATGAACCGCATTTTGTTCCTGAAATTACTAGAAGCTCAGTTGATTACCTACAATAAGGGCGACCAATCTCACTCCTTTCTCAATCTCAATAAAATCAAAAGTTTTGATGATCTCAATGCGCTCTTTTTTCAAGTTTTGGCTCGAAAACATGAAAATCGAAACCAAGATGTTAAAAAAGCCTTTGAGAAGGTCCCTTATCTCAATTCCTCTCTTTTTGAGCCGACAGATTTGGAACATTCTATGTTTTTGATCAGCAATTTAAGTGATGATAAATTGATACCTGTTTTTTCGCAAACTGTGCTAAAAGATGAACATGGAAAGAAAATAACGGGGAATTTAAATACACTAGAATATCTACTTGCATTTTTGAACGCTTATGATTTTGGAGCAGAAGGTGGAGAAGAGATTCAAGAAGAGAATAAAACGTTGATCAATGCTTCTGTTCTCGGTTTGATTTTCGAAAAAATCAACGGTTATAAAGATGGCTCTTTTTTTACTCCGGGTTTCATTACAATGTATATGTGTCGTGAAACGATTCGCAAAGCGGTTGTACAGAAGTTTAGCCAGGAGTTTCCTGATTATAAGATTAATAGGATTGAGGATATCTACGATTTAATACCACAAAAAATATCCAGAAAGAAAGCCAATGAGGTTGTTAATTCCTTAAAAATATGTGATCCTGCAGTGGGATCAGGGCATTTTTTAGTGAGTGCACTGAATGAACTCATTGCAATAAAAAATGATCTAAAAATTTTGGAAGATCGTGAAGGAAAATCACTACATCGTTACGAGGTAGAAGTGGTTAATGATGAGTTGATTGTAACCGATGAAGAGGGGGAACTCTTTGAATATAATCCCAATAATAAAGAGAGTCAACGCGTACAGGAAACGCTGTTCCACGAAAAACAAACCATCATTGAAAATTGTCTTTTTGGGGTAGATATTAATCCCAATTCAGTCAAAATTTGCCGGTTGCGTTTGTGGATTGAATTGTTAAAAAATGCGTACTACCTAAAAAGCTCCTCCCCTAATTTAGGGGAGGTGTCCGAAGGACGGAGGGGTCAAGAACCTGTTAACAACTCGGAGCTTAGAGAACTGGAAACTCTACCAAATATCGATATCAATATCAAATGTGGAAACTCTTTGGTAAGTAGTTTTGCTATTGATGCTGATTTAAAACAAGCTTTGAAGAAANGTAAATGGACGATAAATAGTTATCGTATGGCTGTATCCACCTACCGAAATGCTGAAAATAAGGAGCAGAAAAGGGAAATGGAACGACTGATTAATGAGATTAAGGATAATTTTAGGGTAGAGATCACTAACAATGATCCTAAAAAAACACGATTATCAAAATTAGCTTATGAACTGTATAACCGTTTTACGGGGAGTGTGCTTTTTGAACCCGACATACCTTATGGAAGTAATGTGGAAAAAAGACGCAAGGATGAACAGTGTAAAATAGAGGATGAAATAGCTAAGCTACAGAAAGAGATTGATGAAATTGAAAGTAATAAGATTTATGAAAATGCTTTTGAGTGGCGTTTTGAATTTCCTGAAGTATTGAATAATGATGGAGAGTTTGTTGGGTTTGACGTAGTAATTGGAAATCCGCCGTATGTCGATTTAAAGGAATTGGATAATGATCTGGTTAAGTTTATTTTTACTCATTATAATACATCTTCGAATCGTGTAAACTTATACTCCACTTTTGTAGAGAAAGCTTATTCGCTTCTAAAACCGGAAGGTTATTTCTCTTTTATTATTCCGAATTCTATTTTAATGGGTTCGTCATATCAAAATCTAAGAAATCTTATAAAGAAAGAGATTTATGGTATAGTAAAGCTTCCGGAGAAAGTCTTTGAAGATGCAATAGTGGAAACGGTAATTATTGAGTTTAAGAAAAATAGCAAATTTGAAACTTGTCAAACATTGGTCTACAAGAAAGATGAGAAAGTAATTCAACTTGACCCGACCCTAAAGCAGATAGTTTCTAAAAAATCTTGGGAAATTTATAATGAACCAAAATTCAATATTTACATTTCTGATAAAATAATAAAACCTCTGATGAAAATTCATGGTAAGGGGAAGAAGTTAGGAGAAATAGCTGATTTTACTCTTGGTATTACACCATATGACAAGTACAAAGGACATTCAAAAGAACTTATTGAAAACAAAGAGTTCCATTCAGATCTGAAATTATCAGATGAATATAAGCCACTGATCAAGGGTGAAAATATAGTTCCTTATTACGTTGATGAAACAGTAAATAGTTACATCAAATATGGGTCTTGGTTGGGTGCACCAAGAGAGGAAAGGTTTTTTACCGAACCAAGAGTGATTGTCCGACAAATAGTTTCAGGTAAACCTCCAAAGATTTATGCGGGTTACACGGATAAGCCACTATATTTTACTCAAATTGGTTTTTCTATAATTCCCAAATCATATATTACTGTTTTTGAATTAACAACTTTACTTAATAGTAAGTTGATGAATTTTTATCATAAGTATTTGTTTTTGGATATTGAAAAAGAACTGTTTCAAAAAATTTTGATTGAAAACTGTAAGCTTTTTCCCTGCAAATCTTTTAAAAACAGTGATTTAGTTAAGAAAATAGTTGAACAAATTATAGAAATAAAGTCAACTAATGCTGAAGCTGATACAACAGATCTAGAAAGTCAAATAGACCAATTGGTTTATGAATTATATGGTTTGACAGAGGAAGAAATACAAATCGTGGAGAATAGCTAAATTAGTGTAATTTTTACAAGTTATTAATCCGGTTTTTATCTGTACCTTTGCAAGTTGTACTTTCCATTAAATATTTGAACCATTATGACACTGACCATCTTAGCTATTGTAATAATCCTGTTGATTATTGTGAATATAATCATTACTTTCTCGAAAAAGGGAAAGGATGAGGTGAATCCGCAAATTAAAAATCTGGAAGATTCGATGATAAAGTTTGATGCTACTTTGGAGAAGATAGACAAACTGGTTAAGGATGAATTCCAAAGAAATAGGACGGAAACCCACGATATTACTCAGAAAAATCGCGAGGAACTTTCGAAAAGTTTAAAATTGTTCGGGGATCAGTTTACCGAAAATACAAAAGAATTGAAGGAGTTGCTGAGACTCAATTTTGGAGAGTTTTCAAAACGTCAAGTTGAAATCAGTGAGCAAACGACAAAGCAAACCAAAGAGATCAAACAGTCGGTTGAAACGGAGTTGAAGAATATTCGGGAAGATAATACCAA
>JGI24711J26586_10002766_pt1 | contig 12242 bp, 10 predicted proteins | sample BioPla3DNA1_FD_26586 | JGI IMG/M metagenome (IMG submission 26586)
CTATTTGTTTGTTTTTATTTAATTCTAATTTTTCTTTTCTGGTAATACTATCTTCTGATATATCTACCAATCTTATTTCAAGCCTTTTACAGCTTGTTATTAATAATAAAGTTAAAATTAATATAATCGTAAATATTCTACTTTTAAATTTTAACATTTATCTATTCCCCCATTTATAATTAGGTAATTATTACACACCAGAAAAACTCATTTTTTTCTCTTTATAATACGATTTGTTTAAAAAATGGCTTTGACACCTTGATTATATTATATTTATTAAATCTAAACTCTTTTTTGCCAATATATCTAACACCTCCTTGTTCCCTGCTTCTAAAAACATCATCCATTGAATTATAGGATCATCTTCATCTATCTTATGTTTTAATTTTTCATCATTTAATTTCGGCAACTCTAAGTAATATATTTCTAATACGTCTGTTAATTTATATCCTGTGCGGAACATCATGATGTGGTTTTATGTGACCGTAATATTTATGAGTTACGGGAAGTCCTATTAATGCTACCAAATTTTGTCCAGAATCAGACGATAGATTTTATCCATGATATGCCGGGTATCGTTTCCGGGCATAAGCCGGGGCTCTGCTCCGGGCCCCAAAGAATAAATTGATATATAGTCAGATATTTTATAAATCCCCACGCTATTCAACACCAATTAAAATTATTCCCCTCTAGTCGGCAAATCCTTGGCCCAGTTTCGTAATATTTCTAAATTCTCCAACCTAAATTGTTCCAGGACTTCCTCGCTGACTGTTTGCTGCATTTTCTTCCTGGTTATACCCATTGCTTTATGGTAAGGTGTCATTCTAAAAGTCCTGCTGTTCTTTCCCCTATCCCGAACAAAATTTATCGGTCAAAGGTTTTGTAGCAACAATAATTCCGCATTCATCCGGTCCTTTACTCTCCTGAAGACTGATTTTTATATCATCATCAACCAATTTTATACTATTATGATATGGCGGCCTGCGCTTAGTATAACATAACCCCTTATGGCCGGTCCCGTCACGATAACAGAATAGGTATTCCCCATCGGTAAACAGACAATTAAAATTCCCATATTGATTAATTTCCCTCATTATAATTTCCAAATCAGCAAAACTTTCATTGTTCCACATTGGGTCTATATCTTCCATCTTGTTTAGTAAATGACAAAAAGAAAACTCGCATTCTATCGGTTTATTAAAGCTCATTCCTAATAACTCGCAAATTTTATACCCCCGTTTCCAGTTTTAGCTGACTTTCCTACAAAATTGCATAACACTGCCTCTTTTTGTATTCGTTAAAAAGTTAATTTATTTAAATTCATAAATTCCTTTCACAAGTCTGAATTCCGGTTTGCCGCTGGGTGGGCCTGCTGATTTTAGCCTGCTCCCCGGGATCATAACAATGTTAATTATTGCGGAAAAATAGGACCACCTTTGCGTAATTTTGGGCCACCTATTGCGAGGGAATGAGCCAGTATTAATGGTATGTGGAACATCCTCATGCCTTGAACAAGTATACATTATTTTAAGGTTTTTCTTAAATATCTTTTCTATGCCCTACCTTATGAATATAAAAACAGTTTTTTATGATTTAAAAGTAAAATATCCATATCCGACTGAAGTTTTTGCACCTATTCCCTGATAATTTAAAGTTTCGTTTATCCACTGGTTTATAGTTTCATTTATTTTATTATTAAATTTAGTATTTGCATTGTCTTTTAAAGTAAAATCTTTCCTGTATCCATATGCAAATTCAAAAATTGTATCTTTTATAGTTAAAAACTTTACTAAATTAGGATTATCGTAATCACCCGGCGGGGTCTCCATACCTTTTTGATAATAATCAAGATAATGTGTATTTATTATATCAAGTTCAATAGTAAATAAATGAATAGGATCATCAGGATCATCAACAGGACAGATAGGGTAAACATCAAAAAATATAATATTCCCTTTTTGTTCATCTGTTTTCTCGGTTTTTGAGGTTCCAAATACATATGAAAAAACATAATCTTTTAAGGCTTCGTTCTCTTCGCCGTCATAATAGTTATTTACTACCCAATTTCTAATAGTACCCTTAAAACTAGAAGCAGGAATATAAGGAAGACCATATATATGATGAAGTTTTATTGAAGTTTCATATACCGATGCTTCTCCAAGCCCTATAGCCAGCCTCCAATCTGTTTTATATTTTATTTTTTCTACTACATAGTTTTTTTCTTGAAAATTGTCTAATATACCCCTAAACCTTTTTAGGTATATATTGTTTATATTTTTATGATTTTCATCTTGTTTGTTACCTTTTATATAATCGTATACATCTTCTATGTTCGTTTTATCTATTTCTCCTTTTTCATCAAACTCAAATTTGGGGTATCTATTTATTAACAAATTTAAATTATCACATATATTTAAATCTATCAAATTTTTTGTGTCTTTCGGTATATAAAATTTTTTCAAAATGGCGTTTTTGCATCCCAGGCCTTTGTCAGTTTTAATTATCTCACATTCTATTCTATCATTTGCATTTATTTTTTCAGAAGTAATCCCTTTCCCCTTAAAACTGCTTATATGAACAAAAACATCTCTGTCATAACCACTAAATGATGCAAAACCGTAGCCCCCTTCAGCAAGCCACCTTTTTATTATCCCTTTCTCCCTTCTACTCATTCACTTCACCCTCAATCATTCCATCAACAAATCTGCGTAACCAACTGAATAAAGATAGAACTTCAATACTGACCTCCCTATAACTTACGGTATCCATTTCCAAAATAGATTCTATTAAATCTTTATCTTTATCTAAAAGCCCGACTTCTTCTGATTTTAGTCTGGTCTCAATATTTTTGTACAAAATAGAATATGCGTTTTTATATTCTTCCTCTTCCTTTTCTTTTCCATTACCTTTCGAATATACAAATGCTAACGCCGGACCAAGGCCATTATTTTGTATCATTGTAGGTACTTTCTTAGCATAAGATTTATATTCTTTTGCAATTTTTTTGCTACTATTATTATAAACATCCTTGACACAGTTATAGGCAAAAATTGCCCTTCCTTCTTCTATGCCTTTCAAATTTATCCTTTCAGCCATGTTATTTCGCCCCCTGATATATTTTAGTGCTAACTATTCCCTTACCTAAATTTGAGTTTCCTCCTATTTGCATTACAGAACTAAGACCCTTCCTAAAAAAACTTTCGATTTGTTCTATTTGGTTTTCCCCTTCAAAACTACCCTTTCTAGTACTGAAAATAGGCGATAATATTGCAAACGAGTACATTATAGTTTCTGTAGGCAGATATTCTTCTGTAAATAAAGCAGTACCTGTTACGGTCCCTGTCTTGTTATCTATTTTAGTCCTCGTGACGACTTCCGTAGAAAAAGATACAAACTCTGTAAACATATCATCTGAAAGGATTATAATATCTTTTTCTAATTTCCCTTTTAGGTAATCATATATGTTATCTTTTGGTAGAATATTTTTACTCAGCCATTCAGCAATCTTTCCGGTTTCCTCATTTTTTTCAACTGACATAGTAAATTCTTCTAAGATTACTTTGGGTTCCTTATTAGGTTTTTCGATTAAACATGAGGGATTTAAACCAACAGTATTTTCACTATATTTAGACTTTGGTATCTTTATACCGGCAATATTTAAATCACTGAAAAATCTGTCCAATACCGCCGGACAAGTTACCCAAGCAAATATACCTTTCATGGATTTAACAGGGAAAAGCAATATCCTGCCATCAGTAAACCCAAGGGAGCCTGAATAATCCTTTGCACCCTCAAAATATTTTTTTATATCTTCGCTCAATCCGTTATCATCATAACCGAAAACTACGTTTATATCTCTTAGAACATTGGCATTCTTTGTGTTCTTTTCAAAAGATTCCCTGATACTACCCTTTAAACCTGAAGCCTCTATTTTGGGCCAGCCTGTATGCCTTTCCCTTTGAATTGGCATGTCTACTATGCCTACATCGGAACCAATCCCGACATGTAATGGTGTTTCACATAATAAAAAAAATGGTACCATTTTGTTTGACATTATCTATTCCCCCTCATACTTTATTTCTTTTAAATTCTTTCCATATTCTAGTTTATCTTTCATAAGCTGTTGATATGGATTATCATTTTTCATTCCTCTATCCCTCATTTGATTATAATTGGCTTTTATAATAAAAGCTTTAAATTTTACCGGTGTATCTTTGAATATCTTGCTTAATTCTATAATATTGTTAACTTGATCCTTGTTTAAATTATCGAACATCTTATTGTCCGGTGTATATACACAAAAATGATATTCCTTTGCATGTCCACATTTATATTTATCTTTCATTGTATCTCTATGTTTTTCAAGCTGTCCCTTCAATTTTTCAAATGACTTCTGTCTTTTTCCCGTATTTGTTTTAAGTCTAGTTAATGGTTTTACTTCAATAGCTACATAATCCGTATCGTTTACATCAGTAGTGCGCAATATTAAATCAATTTCTACTTCTTCATACTTGTTTCTACCTTTATAAATTGTTTCGCTGTGCTTAACTATTTTGTATTTTTCATACGGATTTTCAATATAATATTCGTACAGCTTATATTCAAAGAAATAACCCATCACAGATTTTGATACATGAAGTTTGTCCTCTATAACATTGTTAAAAAACCTGCCTAAAGAAGTCCACTCGTATCCTTTTCCTTTTCGTTTTAACAACCCTTTTTCAACCAGATGATCTTGCTTTTCTTTATCCCTGTTCAAAAATGGATCACTTAAATAAGGATAGTATTCTTCGGCAAATCCCCAATCAATCTGGATGGGAAGCGCCGGGACAGTAATTAAGGAGGTGCTGTCTTCATAAATATATATAGATTTTATGCTGTAAACCTGGGCGAAAATGGTCATATATGGGATTATTGCTTTGTAGCCTCCTGAAATATTTATTATAGTTTTATTCTCATCAAACTTTTTTCCATTCTTATCATTTATTATTTTATCTACTAATTCCTTAAATAAATTCTCTATACCTTCATCCTCAAATTTAGTAAAATTTTCAGTTTGTAAACCTTTGGCAATTATTATATTTATTACCTTTATGTTTTTATTAAAATGGCTGATATTTTCTTTAATTAATTTTGCAGCTAATGCAGACCTAGCCGTGTCTGTAATTATTAAATCTACCTCCAATACTGTATCCTTTGCTCCGCTTTGTTCTTTATAAAATTCCAATAAGGTTTTAATTTCGGCACAACAGTCCTCATTATAGCCTTCTTTTTCTATCCAATATACCTCTTTGTTCTCTATCCTTTTACCTACTCCTTTAATCCAATAAGTATTAAGGATTTTCTGCAGTTTTTCTACTATTCGCTCATTTTTGTTAAGCACTTCCCCTGGTGTTAATTTGTCTAATGCTTTTAAATCATCACCCGAAATACCTCTATACCCATCAATACCACGCCCTACTTCTTCACTTCCATAATTTATAATTAAGGATGTTCCTACTGTGGTTATAACCCTAAACATTCTGATCCCCCCATTTAGATACAAAACTTATCCCATAACCTTCCTCCTGCATTTTATCCGATACAGATTTTAGGTGGAAATACCTTATTATATCCTTTGTTTCTCCCTTCAATATTTCAAAAAAGTACGTGGAACCGGCCGGCACTGCTTTTAACATAGGTTTGGGTTCGTTTTTTGCCATATCATAACCACCTATTAAACTATATTTGCCAACCGAAGCTGCAACTAACTTTATTTTAAATTTATCATTTTCTAATATGAATTTTTCTTCATCTATATCTTTTGGCAGCCAGCCATTTTCAAATATGGCCTGTGTCATCAATGTAACTTTGAATCTATTATTTGTGATTGAATCTATTTCAAATTCATATGGTTCAATAATAGAAGAATCATCTTCATAAACAACGTATTTTCCTTCTCCCCCCAGTCTAATAACCCCCTTTTTATTGAGTTTAATCCCCTCAAATTCTACTATTAAGGACATCTCCTTAAGCCTTTTAAAGTCTACCCTGTACAATCTGGAATCTTTCGAAGTTCTGGTGCTTTTATCTATTCCTATTCCTACTTTAGGTTCATCACACAAATAATCGGACATTTTGCATATTTCAATATTTTCCAAATTACCATTTATATAATCTTCAATTTCATTTTCGTGTATAATACCGTCCGATATAGCTTTTACGTGTTCGTCGAAATACAGTAAATATTTTAGTGGATTAGAGTTAGCATATTTGTTTTCCTTAATTCTTAGGGGATATACCTTATATTTTTTGTTTTCTCTTTCCCGTTTTGCTAGTAATTCGGAAATATCCTTTAATTCTACTAAATCTAAGGGCATATTATAATGGTATCCATCATTTCTCCCATCATTTATTTTGTAGAACAATTTCGTTATTTTTAACTTTTTCGTAGGGTCTTTTTCTGTGTTTAATTCCTTATTATTTTGTAATTTTTGGAACAACTCCATATTTCCTATAAAATATGCTGTTCTTATAGCTCCATATATTGTTGATAAATTTGGCGGAAATATACTGTCTGTCCAATGGTTTTCGCCCATTGTAAAGGGTTTCCCATCCTTAAAAAACAAAGTGTCCAGAGCTTTAATTTCTATTCTCACAGTATACCTCCCCCTCTATAAATGTAAGTATATATAAAAAATCAATAAAATTATTTTTAATATTATCTTTGTGTATATTACTTTTATTATAAATATGAATTAAGGAATTAACCATTTTTTCTATTCTATCGTCCGCATTGCTTCCCAATTTGCTATTATCCGCGGATCTTTTTAATAGCCTTTTTATTTCATATTTTATCATGTTGTCTAAAACTTCCTTATTTATATCCTTTTGGGATTTGCATTCATCCGGTAATTTTTGAATAGTTTCACCTAATGCATAAATAAAACTATCCGAAAAATATCCTTTTCTTAATGCATCTATTATTCCTTTTGCTAATTCTATTATTGTATAGTCTGTTTCCTCATCATCCCTCCATTTAAAACTGGTCATTTTTATTTCGCCGGATCTTTTAAGTACCGCTATAGCAAAGGCGTTTTTATCATCTATGTCTTTTGCCTTTTCCTCCATTTTTTTAGCCCATATTATTGAATTAGATAAAGTAGTTTTGTAATGTGTTATACAGACACCTGCAGAAAATGTCAAATTATCTTGCTCGTTTTTATAATATTTTTTTAAAGGCTGATTAACCGTAATATCAAACAATTGTCTTAAATCCTTCATTACAATGAACAAATTTTCCAAATTTATAAAACCTAAAAAATCCTCACCGCCGGCATAAATTATTCTACCTTTCGGGGCAATAATTGTATTTCTTGCTTTGTCAGAAAACTCACCCAGCAAACTAGACAACTCTCTATGAAAATTTAGCAGGTTTTTCTCTGTTCCGTCTATTCTTCCCCCGGATAACCATTTCCCCATACTATCTCCATCAAAAGAAATTATTCCGTAATATTTAGAAAGTTTTAAATCTTCTGCTTTAATCTCATTTTTAACACGTTTTTCTTCCGCCTTCAATTCTTTAATTAATTTTTCTTCCTCATTTTTAGTTAAGGTTCCGTTAAGCATTCCATTTTCTTTTATATATTCCATATTTATATTTTCTTCAAATAATAAATCTGCAGTAAACTTGCCCTTATCTTTCAATGTCGGCGAATTAAATATTTTCTCCCCTAGCTTGTTTATTACGTTCATTAATGATATATCCGCTGTAGATGGAAAAATCCCATCCTTGGCTTCTCTTTCATAATATCTTTTAGTAAAACAAATAGCGCATAACGATTCATTTTCAGATATAAAGTCATCTTTAACTATTTTATATTGTAATGGTTGTAATGATTTTGGCGGCCTTTTCTTATAAAAAAGAGCGTTCCTTTCTCCACATATATTACATTTTTTACCCTTTTCACCTAATTCAAATTGCGTATATTTTATTTGTTTATATATCCTTGTGTTTTTTATAGAACCCATTAATGAATCTAATTCGTTATACATTTCTTTATAATTTCTTTCGTCATAATCGAGTACAACCCAATTAATATCTAAAAAATCTTTTATTTGTTCATTAAAACCGATGGGCATGATATCATCACCGAATATATCTTTGTATGTATTTTCTGCTATATCTAAATATTTTGTTCTTGCAATATTTTCAACTTTTTCTACAATATAATTCTCATCAATATCCCTATCTAAAAGTACAATAAATCTATTAGGTTTCGATTCTATTTTCTTGTCCGGGAATATTATTTGTTCCTCACTAAACTTGGATAAGACATGATGAATTATATCCGAAAGCAACTTGCTTCCTGAAAATGAGTCTTTAGTCTTTCTTGCTTGTGTAATAAAACTTTGAACAGGACCTATAGAAAAAGATAATATTTTTTTATCTTCCATACTTATATCACATCCCATATTACTACGCCCCCCATTTTATCTACTATCCTGTCTAAAAAGCCCTTTATTATTTTATAGTCAATATCTGCCTTTAACTTACTTTGAGTAACTAAATTAATTCCCCTTGCCCTTACTCTTTTCTTTGATATTTCAATTCCATCTTGGTTTTTTAAAAACTTTGCGGGGATAAGTGTTAGTATGCCAATATATTTTCCATTTTGTAACTTATGAATATGTATGAATAATGGGCTTGCTCTCCTATTAGTACTGTTTATATTAATTATCCAGCCTGCGCTAAGAAAATAATTATGAGGTAAACCGAATACTACTCTTGTTGGATGTTTGTTTGTATTTTTACCTTTTATATAGTCATATGCTAAATTATGATCATCCTCAAATATTTTTTCAGATTTTTCCTCATTAAATATTTTACCCCTTCTACCATAACTTCTATATCTAATCATTTCTTTGCCTATTTCATCCAATACCTCAGTTGAACTGTCAAACTCTCTAGTAATTATTATTTTGGTACCTTTGCTAAAAGCAGTATATGGAATATTGTCGTCTGTATATTCAAGCTCCATTGCCTTTTCCAACAATTGATTTATTTCATTTTTTAATTCGTCAATTTCCCCGCAATAAGGAAAATTAATTTGTGCCTGTCCATTTTCTTCTAATTTTACTAAAGTTAATGAGCCAAATCCCTTTCTAGACCTAGAACCTAATCCCCCAAATATACCAATAGCTTTTAGGGAATTCTGCAATAATTTTTTGCCTATTTCGTAGTCTCCTTCATTGACCTTTCTTTTTATCCCGAAATTTTCTATTAACAAAACTTTGATTTTACTGTTTTGTTCAATAAAGCCCCTGCCCCTTAATCCGTAACCCAAATAAGCAATTCCCGGCCTATTATCCCCATAACCCCCTTTACTATCTAGAATATCACTTCCTTCGATTTTTAATGAGTACAAGGCTTTTTGCACATTTTCCCCCCTAGCAGTTCCAAATAATATGCCCTCTAATCTTTCAACTTCGCATTTATCCCCGCCTAACTCCGCCAACGCCAAAGCCCTGAACCAAAATCTGAGTACTCCTTTAAACGACGGTGGCCTTATCTCTGCAAATTTGTTATCAGCTGAACCTAAAAACATTTTTGTATTTACTACATAGCAGGCTTCAATAATATTCATTTCGCCGCTGCCCTCCTTTTCCCGCTCCAATCCTTTATGTGTCTAAAAATAATCAAAACAGTACCAAAATAAGAATATTTATTATGTATCGTTTTCTTCATGCTTTTTTCTATCTTTCATCTTAAATTTCTCTTTAAATCAATACTCCCTATACCTCACATGGGATACCCTGTGGCCTAGCATAAGCGAATTGTTTTCCTCTCTTGTTTCTACAGCTTCCCTTTCAGTGGTAGAATATATAGGCCTTAGTCCCTTAGCCTTGCAATACTCTACTAACTGATAAGTAGCACCAAAATCTCCTTGTATCAAAACATAATCATTTTTATTTGCATTTTTATCTATCCATTTAATAATTCCCTTTAATTTGTCGTCAATATATTCTGCATGCGGATCTATGTTGCTCCAAATACTTTGAAGTTCGTTGGGTAAATATATAAATTTCTCTACCCCTAAACCGGATTTTGCATCCGCTGTTTGAATATCTGTTAATTTATGTGAGAAAATTAAAAACATTTTTCCAGCTTCCCTGTTTTCCTGTTCCAACTTTTTAACCGGATTTTTGTTTATAATCCCTAAAAAATCATTATAATATTTCTCAACACTTTGCTGTAGTTCTTTATAGGTAGTTACATTTTTGCTAAACCCAAAATGATTTATATCGTTTCTCCTAATTTTAATATTGTTAGCTAAATTTATAAATTCCGGGTCTAAAGAATTATATATTTTGTCTATTATGTCACATCGTTTCCTTTTGTCGTTTCCCCCTTTTTCTATTTTTTCTGTCCCTTTTGCCGATAGTTTTTGTATTCCCTTACTAACAGCCATGTTAACAATGTCCTCCCGGTTTTCATACTCGTTAGCATCCAAACCGTGTAATTCGCAAATATAAGTTTTTAATGTTTCTTCTAACGCTGTATAAGCTTGTTGGATTAAATGATTATTAATACACCATTCTATTGTAGCCAGTCCGGTATTTAAGGTGCTATTCTCATCAAAAAGCTTAATAGATTCTTCAATTTTAGATATAAGCGGAATTAAAGGTTTTAATTGAAAATCAGTATCCAACGTTTGTACATCAGACAGGCTTTTCTTAATTTCTTTAGTAGAAAATTGAATAGATTTTTGATTTGCTTTCCTTTCCTGAACCATTTGTCCCCTGCAAGTATTTATATTCATAGCAAAATCATTTACTTTACTTATAAATTTATTGGTCTCTCTCGCCCAAGCTTCCTCAGATAATTTGGGTTTTAAACTTATTTGAGAAATTTTCTCCAAATGTCCGCTATTTCCATACTTGATAAAAGTATTCACCGCCTGGGACCATTCCTGAACCTCGGTTAGTGAAGTTAAATCAAAAATTGGTGCCACATTCGGGTCAACAGTCCGGTCTCTCATATCCCAAGCGCCATAGTATATCCCTAAAACTTTTGTATTTTTTACAACCTTTACATAATTTAAAATTATTGTAGCCAGCATAGGGATATATCTGAGAGCATGGGTTATATCTAAAACAATCTTGTCCCCCTCTTCAATGTTACTGGTAACAATGTGAAATATTTCCCATATTTCCTCCTCATTTTTGCCGGAAGGAATTAATATGCCTTTAGATTCTAACTGGGTATTCTTCAATAGAATTTTTAATCTCCTGTTTTCATCTTCTTCATTGTACCAATTGATTTTTTTTGCTTCCTTTGTTATAAAAACTATAGCTTTACTAGAGGTATCCCAATCCTTACAAATCGTCTTCACCAAGGCCTCCTGAATAAACCTTGAGATATATCCCCCTGCATCCACACCATTGTGAACATAATGTGTTTTCTCATAGTCTTTAGTGCCAAGAAAGCTAACAAATTTTTTAGACAAAAAATCCCCCCTTTTTACAACATATAGACTTTATGTTATATATTTCTATAAATAATTATAAAGTTCCTTTATAAATCGTTCGCAAATTTCGACATAATGTTCTAATTTACTCATTTTGTTATATAAGTAGCTAATCCCTTTTTCACACCCAATAGGTCAGAATAAATTACGTCACTTGTTCGGCGATAAGACACCATAACTCCACTCCGTTTCGAAACGAAAAAACCACGGTGTTATTCTCGTGGTTTCAACAAACTTGATTTTTATGCTGCTTTTTCGGGGATCACCTAGATACCAACCCTTCCGTTTGTGAATATCAACCAAAAAGCAGTTCTCCCACACCCTTAGTGAAAAGAAATTTTCTATAATCTACAGCATAAGACGGACTATCTGAAACTGAATAGGATTTTTTTCTTTAATACCTTAATAAAAAAGAATATATTCACCGTTACGAGTTTCAATCCTTGTTTTGGTGGAACTTATATTGTGACGGTTTCTGTGAATATAGACAAGACATGAGAGATTTGTTTCAATCCTTGTTTTGGTGGGGCTTATATTGTGACACTTTTAAGGATTTGGATATTGAAATATTAGTTTGGTTTCAATCCTTGTTTTGGTGGATCTTATATTGTGACAAATATTTGTTCACCGATAAACAACAAGATTATATCGGTTTCAATCCTTGTTTTGGTGGATCTCATATTGTGACCCTCTCGCCACTTCGCCACCCCTTTTTTTTTTGCAAGTTTCAAT
>JGI24711J26586_10002767_pt1 | contig 12240 bp, 12 predicted proteins | sample BioPla3DNA1_FD_26586 | JGI IMG/M metagenome (IMG submission 26586)
GTGATACTGGTACCTTTTTCCCCTACCAGGTGCTGCAGGTCTTTGGAGGAGATGAAACCTTCCTCCCTGGTGGCGGCATCGAACAGGATAAACCGGCGCAGGGCACCTCTGCGGTGCAGGTACCTAAAAAACAGATAGCCTGCAACGCCGGAAACGAGTAAGGAGATTAGCAACATTTTAACCCCGAGTTCAGTGGCGCCGGCCGCAAGGACGATAGATACCAACACAGAGACAAGCCCTCCTATGCCGAAAACACCAAAACCGGGGATGAAAGCCTCTACAAGAAGGAGAACAATCCCCACAAGAAAAAGAAAAATGGAAAGCCAGCCGCTTACACCGGCGAAAAAATGTCCCCCGAAATAAAGGCCGAAACAGAGGATGCTCAAAAGACCGGCAATGCCAAAACCTGCTGTGATTACCTCCAGGATAAGAAAAATAAAGGCCAGTGAAAGCAGGATAGCGGACACTGTGGGTTTGATGAGCCAGCCGCTTAATTGCTCCCAGGTAGTAGGTGAAATCCTTACCAGTTCGGCCTCCGCAAGATCCAGGGCTTGCAGCAACTCCTCCAGCGTTGATACAGTTCCATCACTAAACTCAAGGCTTTCCGCTTCCCTGGCAGTGAGAGTCAGAAGCTCCTCGGAGGAGTCGAGACCTTCAACGACGATTTCCTGACGCACCATCGCTGCCGCCAGTTGCGGGTCTTTTCCCTGTCTTTCTGCCACCACCCTCATCTCGGCCTCCCAGGCAGAGAGGTACTTTTCATCCACAGGACGTGCACTGCCCAGCAGCCTTGGTTCCGCAGCCCCGATGGTGGAGCCCGGAGCCATATAAAAGCCGCCGGCCGAAAGGGCCAGGTATGCACCGGCCGAAAGGGCGCGCGGCTTGACAAAGGCATAAACAGGTGCGGTAAAGTTATCCAGCAACCGGCGCGCTTCTTGAGCCGTGTCGATATACCCCCCGGGAGTATCCATCTCCAGGATTACGGCGGCGGCGCCCTCAGCGGCGGCCTCCTCCAGGGCACGCTCCAGGAACATAAGCCATCCCGGTTCTATTTCTCCCCGAAGGGGGATAACAAAAACTTTTAACGGAGCGGCCATTGCGGCAGACAAAAATACTAAGCCGGATAATAAGACAAGAAATAAGCAGCAAACCTTCCTTAGCAACCAGCTTCTCCCCCATTCTAACAGTAAAACTTGGCAGAGCCAAGTTTTACTTCAGTAAATCCTCGACAATTTTCCTAACGATTGCCCCATCGGCTTTGCCCTTTACCCGGGGCATCAAAACACCCATTACCTTGCCCATTTCTTTTTTGGACGAAGCTCCCAGCCCGGCTATAGCTTCCTGTGCCATTTCTTTGATTTCCTCTTCAGAGAGTTGAGGGGGAAGATACGCAGAGATAATCTCCATCTCTTCTTTTAGCTCCTGTAAAAGTGAGGGCCTGCCGGCCTTTTCATAATCGGCAAGTGCCTCTTTTCTCTTTTTCAGCTCTCTTTGAAGAATGGACAGCGCTTCTTCCTCAGTTAAAGGCTGTTTCCTGGCAATCTCGGCATTTTTAATCTCGCTTCGCAAACCGCGAATCACATTGAGGCGAAGCTTTTCCCGGGCTTTCATAGCAAGTTTCTGGTCTTCCAGCAATTTTTCTAAAAGCTCCATGGAAACGCCTCCCAGCGCTATTTGTAGTACCTCTTCTTTTTGCGTGCTGCTTCGGCTTTCTTTTTACGACGCACACTCGGTTTCTCATAATGCTCTCTTCTGCGGAGTTCCGAAAGTATACCTGTCCTTGCGCACTGCTTTTTAAAACGCCTCAGAGCGCTATCCAGGCTCTCGTTTTTACCAACTTTAACTTCCGACACATGTTTCCCTCCCCTCAACCCAAGCCTTAAAAAGAAAAAGGCCCTGCACAAAACTTTTCAACTTATTATACCTTTTGACTGGTTAGCTGTCAACGAATGAGCAAAAATCTGATTTAATCAAGATGCAGCAGCGGCATTAAACTTAAGCACACGCCAGTATGCCTACAAGATTATCTGCCAGGATAAACAAAAAAAGCTGCCGCAGCCTGTCCCGTCGTTGCAAGAGCGCTTTATCATTCGCTGCCGAGCAGGCTGGAACCTAAAGGTTTCCCGCCCAGAAGGTGAAAGTGCAGGTGAAAGATCTCCTGCCCTCCATCCCGGCCGCAATTCATAATCAGGCGGTAGCCGCCCTCATTAATGTTTTTTTGCCGGGCCAGCTCTCCGGCCACCCAGGCCAGGTGCCCCATGAGTTCCTTATGCTCCGGCTTAATGTCATCAAAACTGGGGATATGCAACCTGGGTATCAAAAGAATATGAACGGGTGCAACNGGGTTAAGATCGTTAAAGGCTACGACCTGCNCGTCTTCATAGACAACNTCCGCCGGTATTTCACCTCCGGCTATTTTNCAAAAAATACAGTCTTTCAAGACAATCACCCCCGACTTTGACTTATAGAATTTATTATAACATAAATTCTTCTCAGCTTTCACTTAAGGCACAAACATTTCTGCTTTTTTGATTTAAATAATTCAACTCCATAAACAGCCATATGCCTGTTATGATCGAGGAAATTAAATCGGCAAGGGGCCCGGCCATTAAAACCCCTTTTAAATGAAAAAACCTGGGCAGTATTAAAAGTGCCGGAATTAAAATAAGCACCTGCCGGGACAAACTTAAAAACATGGCCTGCTTTGGCTTCCCAACCGCCTGGAAGTAACCGGAGGCGCTTATCTGGAAGCCGACTATGGGCAGGAAAATCATAAAAACGCTTATGGCATAGGAACCGAAGGCAATGAGCTCATCATCCTCCCTGTTAAACAGGGAAATCAGTTGTTCGGGGAACAATCTGGAAAAGGCAAAGCCAATACAGACAACAACTGTGGCCGCGATAATGCCCAGCTTGAGAGCCTCCTTGACTCTGTCATATTTTTGTGCGCCGTAGTTGTACCCGATAATTGGCTGAACCCCCTGGTTTATACCGATCACCGGCATGATAATCAGCGTCATGACGCTCATTACTACACCCATACCCGACACAGCAATGTCCCCTCCATAGATATACAGGCTCCGGTTCATAATGGCATGCAACAGACTGGACGCAAGCTGCATGGCAAAAGGCGCAGAGCCCAGGGCAATAATCTTGCTGGCCGTCTCCGGCTGCAGCTTCAATTTTTTCATGCTCAGTCTTAACATGCTCCTGCCGCCCAGAAAATAAGAAAGGACCCAGGCTGCCACCGCGGCCTGTGAAATGATCGTTGCCAGCGCCGCCCCTTTAATCCCCCAGCGAAAGACAAAGATAAATAAGGGGTCAAGGGCGGTATTTAAAAAAGCTCCGATTAGCATGGTAAGCATTGCTATCTGAGGTTTCCCTTCCGCCCGGATAAAATTGTTCATCCCAAAACCGACGGACTGGAAAACGGCCCCGAACAAAATAATGCTCATGTAATCCTTCGCATAGGGCAGCACCGCGTCACTCGCACCGAATGTTCTTAACAGAGGCTCCAGAAAAAGCAGTCCCACCATGGAAATGGCTACCGCTGTACCGGCCAGTAATATAAAGGCGTTACCCATAATGGCTTCCGCTTCTTCTTTTTTCTGCTCACCCAGCCTGATTGAAATAAGGGCATTGGCGCCCAGCCCGATTAACATGCCAAAGGCCATAATGATAACCATAATCGGGAATCCGATCGTAACTCCGGCAATCCCCAGCGAACCCACACCGTTGCCGATAAAAATTCTGTCAACAACATTATACAGGGCGTTCACCAGCATACCGACGATAGCCGGTATAGAAAATTTAAATAAAAGTTGTAAAACCTTCTCCTCTCCCAGTTGTTTAGCAGTATCCACTCCCGGTAGCTTAGCACTTTCCACAGCCATTACTCCTTTCAATATCTGAAAAAAATCATTATTCCTTGCCTGCTATTACTATTTTGTGCTGTAATTTTCTGTACTGGGCGCTACTATAAAAAAAAAGAGTCAATTATCCAGAAAATGTTAGTGTGTCTGTTAATAGTATACTCACTATTATTTTTAAAATCAAGTACAAACAAATTGGAAGAAAACCCTTCGGGGTGCACGACTCCTCCTCGATCGCACAAGCAAAATATACGATAAAGTGAACGAATACCCCACAGGGCAGGNCGGATGGCAGAGNGAGGGCCGGNGCGTNGCACNAGCAAAATATACGATAANTNAACGANNNCACAGAGCTTTAATANAGAAGAAAATTCTGCTATAATAATAACTCAGGCGGAACAAGGAAAGGACTGTATCCTCAATGTCAGGCCAGATTAAGATTAAAGAGGCGCTGGAGCTGCCGGATGCTGTTTTTATAGATGTACGCTCCCCCAGCGAGTACCGGCGGGGCTCNATCCCCGGTTCTATTAACGTTCCTCTTTTTTATGACGAAGAGCGGGAAATTATCGGCCTGGTTTACAGGAAAGACGAGCAACAAGCCAGGTTAAAGGGCCTTTCTCTGGCTGCTCCCAAGCTTCCCGGTATTATAGAGAAAATAAAAGCTCTCGGCCCTGAAAAAACCCCCGTCTTATACTGCTGGAGAGGAGGGATGCGCAGCCGGAGCATACAAAATGTCCTGGAGATGCTGGATATTCCCACTTATAGATTGGAAGGGGGCTATAAAGCTTACCGGCGGTTTATTCTGGACCAGCTTTTGTCCTACGAACTGAACAAGTCTGTTTTTGTCCTCAATGGATTGACCGGAACGGGGAAAACAGAAGTTCTGCACATACTTGAAGGAATGGGCTGTCCCTGCATCGATCTTGAAGGCCTGGCCTGTCACAGGGGTTCCCTGTTCGGCCACCTCGGCTTTAAAGAAGTACGATACCAAAAAGATTTTGATGCCCTGCTCTGGAACCGCCTGGAAGAACTCAAAGATGCCGACTACCTGATTGTCGAGGGAGAAGGGAAAAGGATCGGCTCTGTTTACCAGCCGGATTTCCTCTTCAAAGCCATTCAGGGAGGGCAGCATATCCTGCTGGTTGCTCCTCTGGAGAACAGGGTGGAAAGGTTGCTGAAGGAATATACTCCCACTGTGGACAGCGAAAAGGGGGAAGTCGAGGAGTCCCTTCTTTCCCTCCAGAAGTACCTGGGTAAGAAAACCCTCGGTCAACTCCTCTCACTTTTAAGAGAGGAAAACTACAGGGAACTCGTGAGGCAGCTGTGCCTTCTATATTATGATCGCCTTTACGGAGAATCCAAACCGGGAAAAACGGATTTCGTGCTGACCGTGGAGAGCAGCGACCCGGCCAAAGCCGCCGGGCAGATTAAAGATTTTGTTCTCCGGACCGTGAAAATACAATATTCATATTAGCCTCTTTATGTTTGAAAGGAGTGTTCTGCATGAACGTTTATGATTACGCGCACGCGCTGTCTAAAGCAATTCGCGCCTCTTCCGAGTACAGGGATTTCAAGAAAGCTCTGGAAAACCTGGAAAAGGATTCTGCAGCCAAGGAGATGCTCTCCGACTTCCGGAAAAACCAATGGGAACTGCAGCAGCAAAAATTGTCGGGCCAGGAAATATCGTCTGAACAGGAGCAACGCCTTTCCAGGGCTTGGGAAATTATCAAGCTCAATATGGTTATCAAAGAATACCTGGAAACTGAATACAGGTTCAGTGTTATGCTCGCGGATATTCAAAAAATCATCGGTGAACCCCTGGAAGAGGTTGCGGCACTGGAGAAAGAGAAAACTCGCCCGGAACAGAGCCAGAGCGAAGAGCAGCAAAAAGAATAGCAGGTGTTTAACCTGCTTTTCTCAGGCATCGGCTGCCGGGAGCGGTTATTATGCGCCCACGATTGTCCAGGGGCTACTTGAGGACCTCTTCCTCTTCTTCATCGTCATTCTCTTGTTCTGTTTGCCAAAAGGGAACAATCCGGCTCAAAACCCGGTCCTGATTATCAACAAATTTCCATACCGCATCTTCAAGATCCACTGCCTGGCGGTCGACCGTGATTACATGGTAGTAGTTCTCTTTGGGTTCTACCAGGACTTTAATCTCCACTTCCTCGAACTTCGGTACTACATCCATACTCTGTATCTCGCTGTTTACAGCAAAAACAGCCAACTCTTTTTCAGCATTAAAGGGATAATCTGGAAGAGTCAGGCCCAACTCCTGTGAAACCCTGATCCACTCATCATAATCCGCTACCAGGTTGAAAGCGGTTGGTGAAGTAAGGAGGCCCCAGTCGGTAGTGGTAAAAGCCAAGTTGCCGTGTTCCTCTTCAGGCAACCCTACAGTAGGTTCCACACGAAAAAAATTATCATAGACCGTTAAACCTATTAACAGCACCAGCAAAAACAACAGCGGGATAAGACGGCGTGCTTCGACAACAAAAAATTTGCCTCGTTTTTTCATGGATTTTCCCCCCTGAACACTTCGCTTTCCTTTGATCATATGCAGGGGAAAATCTCATTATGACTATTTAAATTTTTTTTTAACTGTTGACCAGAGTGCCCTGTAAATAACCCCGAAAACTCTTTTCTATAAGGACCTCTCCTATTTTGCCTCTCCAATTTCCGGGCGTCAGAGCGCGAACCCGCAGGTAGTTTGATGTAAGCCCCTCGGAAAGACNATAATCCCTCCCGGGCACGACCGGCACTCCCAGGTCGGAACATGCGTTACCGGTGCCCTCTTCCACCTCTTTTTCAAAAAGGACCGTCAGCTTCCTTCCCAAAAACCTTTCCTGAAAAGTCCGCGAGAGCTCCTCTCCCAGGGCTAAAAGCCTCCTGCTACGCTCTTCTTTTACCTCTGGTAAAACCTGAGCGCCCATCTCTGCAGCTCTGGTCCCGCGGCGGGGCGAAAACTTAAAAACATGCAGACGGCTGAAGCCGCTTTCTTTAATATAGCTGTAGCTCTGGAGAAATTGCTCTTCATCTTCCCCGGGAAAGCCGACAATGATATCAGTGCTGACAGCCAAATCCGGCAACTTCTCCCGCAGCCGCTTTAGCAGACCGGTATAGAAAGCGGTATCATAGGGACGGCCCATCTTTTTTAAAATACCGTCATCCCCGCTCTGCAAAGGGATATGCAGGTGGCGGCAAATTTTCTCATTCTCTTTAATCACTCCAATAAGCTCATCATGAAAATCAGTCGGCTCGATAGAGCTCAAACGTATTCTTTCAATTCCCGGTATTTTAACGGCATCGGCTAAAAAGGAAGCAAGGCTTGACGGAGGGTCCAGGTCCACACCGTATAGCCCCAGGTGAATGCCGGTCAGAATTACCTCCCTGTAGCCGGAGCGCCCTATTTCACAAAGGTATTCCGTTCCTTTTTCGAACGGGAGACTGCGCAAAGGCCCTCTGGCCAGGGGGACAATACAAAAACTGCAAAACTGGTTGCAGCCGTCCTGAATCTTTAAAAAGGCCCTGGTCCTTTCCTGTTCCGGCACCCAGGGCAGGTCCTCAAAAAGGGCGCCCTGCCCGTAAGGGCTAACCTGCGGGGAGATATCCTCTCCCTCCAGTTTTCTTCTAACAAGCGCCGGAAGCATAAGGCGTTCGCTTGTTCCTGCTACTACATCTGCTTCCGGCAGGAAAGCCGGCGCACCTGGGTTAACCTGCGGATAGCAGCCTATCACCGCTACAATAGAGGCAGGATTGCGCTTCTTGGCTCTGCGGACAGCCTGGCGGGATTTGCGGTCGGCCAAGTGCGTAACAGTGCAGGTGTTGATAACATAAACATCGGCCTTCTCGCGGAAGTCAACCAGTTCAAACCCTTCACGGCGGAAAAGACCTCTTAAGGCCTCCGTTTCATAGTAATTTACCTTGCAGCCAAGGGTATGAAAGGCCACCTTCGGTGATGCCAAGCAACTCATCCCCCTCCAGAGAGGTCACCCCAGAGATACATAACAATAGACAGTACTGCCAGGGGCGCTGTTTCAGCCCTCAAAATACGAGGGCCCAATGTGACCGGATAGATCCCAGTAATTTTTCTTAGTTTTTCCATTTCCTGCAAGGAAAATCCGCCCTCCGGACCCGTAAAAAGGCTGACGGAGGAAGGATTTTTAATCTTCTCTGCCAACTCCCCGATCCCCAGCCGTGTTTCTTCCTCCCAGGGCACAATGACAGGGTTTTCTTCGTTGCTGTGTTCACGCATCAGCGCCAGTGCCTCTGTAAACGGTAAGGGGGGGAAAATTTCCGGTATAAAGCTGCGTTGGCACTGAGCGGCCGCAGATGCGGCGATCTTCCGCCAGCGCATGGCTTTTTCCTTTCCTTTTTCCGCGGTTATTTTCACAACAGTTCGCTCCGTCATAACCGGTATAATCTTCCGTACGCCAAGCTCCACGGAATGGCGTACAACCAGATCAATCTTTTCCCTCTTGGAAACCCCCAGAAACAAAGTTACCTCCAACGGGGGCTCAACTTTTTGCGCCAGTTCATAAAGAAGTGATGCTTCCGCGTTCTGCGAACCGATGTATTCGAGGCGCGCCTTATATGCCCTCCCCCGGCCGTCAGCCAGGACAATAGGATCGCCCCCGGCCAGGCGTAACGCTTTGAGATGAGATAAATGTTCCTTTTGCAAAATTACTTTTTTCTTCCCCTCCAGCGCCTCAGGGGGAAGCAAAAACCAGGAGGACATGCCTGTTGTCTCCTTTGTGCAGTTTTATGGACGGCCCGGTTGAAGTTGACAGTCGAACATTTGTACGCTATAATTCTCTATGGACAAATCCTCAGGAGGCTTGAGGCAATGAAATGTCAGCTTGAACTAATAAAAAAGAAAATTGCCGCCGTCATACCTGCCCCGCATGCTGAAGGAGGAGAGGCTGCCCTGGTAATCACCACCGACGGCGAAAAATACCTGGACAGGCGTTCTACCGGTTGGATCATCAAAAGGCTGGCCCAACTGTACAATACAGATCTGCATGCCGTTAAGAAAAATTACGGGCCTTTGCTGGGAAGGAAGAGATTAATTCCCATTCCTCTCGGGGTAAAGCTGGTTTTCCTTCCGTTAACTTTTAAAACTGATACTTTCCCCCTTGACCGGAAGCTGGGCTACATTTCCCTGGAACAGATCAAGGGCGTAAGAAAAGAAGCTGACGGCAACATTCTGGTATTAAAAAACAGCCTGGAACTCCGCTGTTTCAACACAATGTCCACGATCCATTTAAAAATAAGGGAAGGCGGGCTGCTGCAAAAAATACTTAAAAGCGAGCTACTGCAGGGAGAGGCTTCTTGCTACCTAGCGGAAAAGAACTCCTGCCTTGCCGGAACCATTTGCCGCGAGGAGACGGCTCCCCTGGCCGCCGCATTTTTTTACTGCCCGAAAAAACCACCCCCGGGAAAGTCATTTAAAACCTAAACGGATGGAAGCAGCGATTTGCTGTGGCGTGAGCGACTTGTGGAGCGAGTCAAAAAGTTCACGGCGAAGCGAAGGCCGAAGACGACCTTGTCAGCACAAAAACGGATGATAATAGCCCTACTTAGAAACCGCCTCAAGTCCCCACAAGGGGTGGCGCAAGGGTTGGTGCGAGCGAAATGTGCAGCTTGAGCTAGCAGGTTCAGCGAAGCGAGGGCTCGAGATGGCCCGGCAGACATAGCCCATGTCATAGCTTATTGGTTTTCATGTTTAGCACCCGCTACCGTTCTATGGAAGCAGCAATTTGCTGTGGCGAGAGCGACTTGTGAAGCGAAGTCAAAAAGTTCACGGCAAAGCGAAGGCCGAAGACGACCCTGTCAGCACAAAAACGGATGATAATAGCCCTACTTAGAAACCGCCTCAAGTCCCCACAAGGGGTGGCGCAAGGTTGGTGCGAGCGAAATGTGCAGCTTGAGCTCGCAGGTTCAGCGAAGCGAGGGCTCGAGATGGCCCGGCAGACATGGAGGTCTGCCGCCGGCAGCGCGAACATGGAGGTGAGCTCTGCCGGGAAGGCCAAGCAAGAGCCCAAGCTGAGCTGTAAAACCTGCCTCAAGCGAACCCTGAAGCGAGCACCAACCTTCGCCACCCCTATTTTCATATGGAATTTGGCCGGGCAGGTCGTCGGAGGCCTGAAGCGAGCCGTAGAACTTTACGAGCGGAACTTGGAGCTCCGCCCACAGCAATCGCTGCTCCATTCTCCAATTGAGAGCCCAAGCTGAGCTGTAAAACCTGCCTCAAGCGAACCCTGAAGCAAGCACCAACCTTACGCCACCCCTTACTTTAATTTGACATTTTACTTGCCTCCCAAACTGTCCTTAACACGGTCAAAAAAACCCTTATCCTCATGTTCATGGACTTCAAGGCCGCTTGCCTGGGCAAATTCACGTAAAATTTTCTTTTGGCGGGCATTCAGGCGGCGCGGCACTTCAATTTTTATCCTGACCAGTTGATCGCCCTTTCCAAATCCACGCAAGCTGGGCACCCCCCGCCCTCTCAGGCGGAACACAGCCCCAGGCTGTGTTCCTTCCGGTATGCGCAGCTTTGCTTTACCATCAATGGTAGGGACTTCCAGTTCGCCCCCCAGGGCGGCGTGAACGAAGCTGATCGGCATCTCACAGATCAAGTCGTTATCCTGCCGTTTAAAGATTTCATGGGGGCGAACGTGAATAATTACGTAGAGATCGCCAGACTCTCCGCCCCTGGCTCCAGCCTCGCCCTCGCCGGGTATGCGCAGCTTGGAACCGCTGTCCACCCCGGCTGGAATCTTGATTTCAATTTTTCTTTCCTGCAGGATGCGTCCTTCACCGCGGCACCTGGGGCAGTAGTCTTTGATAATGCGTCCTTCACCGTGACATTTCCCACAGGTCTGAACACTCACAAACTTGCCAAACGCCGTATTCCTAACAACCTGCTGCTGTCCGGTACCTCCGCAGACATTGCAGGTCTCCGGCTGAGTGCCCTTTCTGGCTCCTGTTCCTTTACACTCGGGGCATTTTTCGGCCCGGGGGACATTGATAAAAGTCTCCTTCCCATGCACAGCTTCTTTTAGTGAGATTTCCAGATCATAGCGCAAATCTGCGCCGCGCCGGGAAGCAGTAGCCTGTCTGTTCCTCCCGCCCGTAAAACCGCCGCCAAAAAAGGTTTCGAAAATATCTTCAAACCCGGAGGTAAAATCGCCGAAGCCGCCAAAACCACCNAAACCGCCAAAACCCTGNGCCGGGTCCTGGTGGCCGAAACGGTCGTAATTTTCTCTTTTCTGCGGGTCGCTGAGGACATCGTAAGCTTCTTTAATCTCTTTAAATTTTACTTCACTGTCCTTATCTCCGGGATTAACATCCGGGTGATACTGTCGGGCCAGCCTGCGATACGCTTTTTTAATTTCTTCCTGGGTAGCATCCCTGCCCAGCCCCAGTACTTCGTAGTAGTCTTTTTTAGCCGACATTATGCCTCCGCTCCTTAAAAAGAAGCCTTTGCTTTATAGATAAAACATTCCCGTCCAGGAATTCAAGCAGCCGAAAATGTAAATTTCTCCGTGAAAACTGCTTGTTGCTATTTCTGTTCATCACCGTCAACGACTTCGTAATCTGCGTCAACAACGTCTTCCTGATTCCCTCCGCCGGAAGAGGAGCTTTCCTGNCCCCCGGACTGTCCTCCAGCGCTGGACTGTTGTTCCCTGCGGACCTGTTCATAGAGCTTGGTAGATAGCTCATGAAGCAGGCTGCTCAATTTTTCGGAGGCATCTTTAATCCGGCCGGTATCGCTGCCGGAGGANGCATCTTTTAGCTCCTGGATGGCTTTGTCAACTTTGTCCTTTGTCCCGCTGTCGACCTTATCGCCCAGTTCACGGATAGTTTTCTCCGTGGAGTAGATCAGGGAATCGGCCTGATTGCGGGCTTCAGCCAGTTCCTTAAACTTCCTGTCTTCTTCGGCATGTTTTTGGGACTCTTTAATCATCTTTTCGATTTCTTCATCGCTTAGCCCGGAAGAAGCTGTAATGGTCACTTTTTGCTCCCGTCCTGTACCGAGATCCTTAGCCGATACATTCACGATTCCGTTGGCATCAATATCAAAAGATACCTCTATCTGCGGTATCCCTCTTGGCGCCGGCGGAATGCCGTCAAGCATAAAACGCCCCAGCGTCTTGTTGCCCGCCGCCATGGGGCGCTCGCCCTGTAAAACATGGATCTCCACACTGGTCTGGTTGTCGGCGGCCGTGGAAAAGATTTGTTTCTTGGAAGTGGGAATGGTCGTATTCCTTTCAATAATCCTGGTAAACACGCCCCCCAGTGTTTCAATCCCCAGAGAGAGGGGCGTTACATCCAAAAGCAAAACGTCTTTTACCTCGCCGGCCAG
>JGI24711J26586_10002776_pt1 | contig 12214 bp, 12 predicted proteins | sample BioPla3DNA1_FD_26586 | JGI IMG/M metagenome (IMG submission 26586)
ATCCATATATTCAAGAAATTAAAGAACTTTTGTTAACATTTTTTTGTTAATTTAACAATTTTTAATTTTTACACAGCCTGCCAAAGGAGGGGAACAATCAAGTAATTCTAAATTTAAACTTTCGCCTTTCGACTTCCGACTTTTTTTGATTCCGCCTTTAAAATTAAAAAAAAGAGGAACTATCTCCTAATAAGACAGTCCCTCTTTAGATAGTTCGATTTCGATTTTTTACTTGATTTCAATCTGTAGTGCTGGTTTTGGTTTTGCTTCGTCTCTTTTGGGTAGCGTAACGGTTAAGATACCCTTATCATATTTCGCTCCAATTTTGTCAACCTGGATGGTATCAGGTAATGAGAAAGAACGGCTAAATGATTGATAACTAAACTCTTTTCTGCTGTAGTACTCACCCTCTTTCACTTCATTCTCTTCTTTCTTGTCGGATGAGATAGTCAATACGTTGTTCTTTAATTTAAGATCAAAATCCTCTTTTACAAAACCGGGTGCTGCCACCTCTACAAGATATTTGTCTTCATCTTCCATAATGTTCACTGATGGAAGTGTAGTGTTGGTTTTTGAAAAACTTCTGGATGTTAAATCTAAAAAGTTTCTTCCGAAAAAATCGTTAAAAAATGTACTCCATACGGGATACTCTTCATTTCTTTTTACTAGTGTCATATATTCCTCCTGTTTTTTTAAAGTTGTTAATTAATTTTGTTTATTGGTTATATTTATTTTACTTTTATGGTTCTGATTGTAGATAATTCGCTTGGATCAATTTTAGGGATAAAGATGGTTAAGATTCCTTCTTTAAAGCTGGCTGTACTTTTCTCAGGAACTGTTTTATCCGAAATTACAAATGTTCTCTCAAATGATACGGGATTAAACTCTCTTCTGAGATATCTACACTTTTTCTCTTCTTGAGCATCTTGTTTCTCTGCATCATAAGCGATAGTGATATGGTTATTTTCCAGTTCTATCTTGATGTGCTGTTTATCCAATCCCGGCACTGCCATATAGATTCGGTAACCATCGCCATCTTCAGTAATATTGGTAGCGGGATATGCAAATTGCGGATAGGAACGAGACTCTCTGCCTCCATAATACTCATCTCCTAAAAGTTGATCAAACAACATCAAATTTGGGTTTCTAAATCTTCTTATATTTCTCATGATTTTTCTATTTTATTTGTTTTAACATTGAATTACTTGTTTCTATCTATATAGTAACAAGATCCGTGCCGCCTCCGATTTTAAGAAGGAGAAAAACAAATTAAATAGTTGATTATCAAGCTATTAACAAAACTTATGAAGAATTATTAGGCTGTCATTTTGACATACATGGTGTAAAATTCACACTGCCATTTTGTCTGTTAAATAAATTCGGGGTGCGACATGGAGTCACGCCCCGAATAGAATGATCACCCAAAATGCAATAGAGACATTGCATGCAACATCTCTACTGTGGAAAAATAAGAGGTGCTAATCTCTTTCTATCTGATTTTTTATACAGATCGTTTTCCTTACGTGTGTACGTTGTCCAAGGTCTTCCTTTTGTTTTATAGAAATGAATATCCCCATTTTCTAAGATATTCCCATACATATATTCAAATATTTTGGTATGATAATTATATACTTCTACTACAATTTTTGATCCATCAACCTTATAATAACAATATTGTCCCCAATTCAATTCAATATATTGTTTAACCTCAATATCAGTAAGATAGATCTTTGTAAGAGGTGTTAGAAAACAAATCCCATTAGAATTAAAACACATAAGTTGGTATTTTGTTGATGGACCTTCTATTTTTTCGCCATACCTATTAACTGTAACTAACTCACTTTCCCAGATATATACAATGTTCGTATCAATTAATGGAGAACATACAAAATTTTCTTTGGATAAATGATATGCACTACTTACAGCTTGTTTGCCACCATTCGAAAGATATACCCATTGAGGTTGAAAAAAACCACATGAAGCAAATAAAACTAATAGTATCACAAATTTAAGATAAGTTCTCATATCATTCTTTTGCTGCATTTTATAATTTTTACGCTTAACCGGGTAATGATCCTTTTCATTTCACAAATCCGGTATGCAATAGGGGATCATTCGGAACTGCAAATATATAGTTTTTTATTACATCCCGAAAGGAAAGATATCATAATGGCGTAAAACCCAGAAAATTAATACCAGTTTTGAAATAGCCTCAGCAACCAAAATGCCTACCACAAAGCCAATAATAAGTTTTGCACCTTTTGCACCGGTAGAAACTTTGAATCCGTTGTATAGCAATGCAATATACCAAACAATAACCGGCACGGTAATCACCATAAACAGTATTGTAGAAGGATAATCAAGGAAAATCATAGGATCACTCATGATTTCCTCCACTTCGGGGAAAGTAGTAAAAAGGGAAAGTATCGCCAAGATGAGGAAGGGTGCCCGTGCCAATGTCATGGTTCCCAGAATATCGACAAAGCGAAAATTTTTGGCAATAAGCAAGCCGGTTACATACATAACAAGCACGACAGTGAGCAGGCTCACTCCCATAACAATCAGCGATTCAGTCATGGTGGTAGGAATACCGAAATGGGCATCCAAAGCGCCATCAAAAAGGAGACCACCGAAGTGAGCCAGTATTGTGGATATAATCACGATAACTATTCCAATCCAAAAAGCTTGCCACCCGGCAATACGTGTAAATGGATTCCAAAGTAAGTTCCAATTGCTATTTTTCTTCATGATCTTGAATTTTTTTAATGATTTCATTTAACATATTTCGTACAGTGGGGTAACTCAGTTTCAGTTCCGCCGACATATCTTTTAGACTTCCGCTATTTTTTACAAAGCGGATAATAAAGCGCAATTCCTCTTCGGAAAGATGAAGCAAAACCGGCAATTCGTAAAGTCCGGTTACTTCTGTTGAGCAAACTTCACACTTTAGCGCCACTACTTTAAGCTGTGATTGACAGCTTGGACAAGTTGTTGGTAACATAATTTAGTTTTTTAATTAATTATGGTGCAAAGATAATAAATAATTTTAATATAATTAATGTTTTATTGAATTATTTTAATTTTTTATTCATTTTTATTGATTTTTATATTAATTATATTAAACTTAATTGCGAATTACGACCTGAACAACTTTATGGATAATTGTCACACTTGTTATTGTTTTGTTCAAAAAAAAACCACATAGACAAAACTGTATATGTGGTCATTTTTTGTGATTCCGACAAGGATCGAACTTGTAACCTACTGCTTAGAAGGCAGTTGCTCTATCCATTGAGCTACGGAACCAGATTTCAAACTGTAAAAAAGAACAAAAATATCTCTTTTTAATTTGAGGGTGCAAAATTACAAAAAAAAATAATACCAATTCCTTACCGGGGTGGAATTTTTAATTTTTGACCGATCCGAATGTTATTTACATTGGTAATTTTGTTATAATCTGCTAGTTTTTTCACTGTTACTCCATACTTTCGGGCAATAGAACTGATTGTCTCCCCTTTCTTTACGGTATGGGTTCGGGGGGCACTGCTTTGTGCAGGAGGATTCTTTTTCTGTACCACCTTCTCCGGTTCAGGCGATGTTGTTGTCGTTTGTAAGGAATCCTTCTCTACAGTAGCATCTACAGCCAGTGAGTCCGTAGTTTCAATCTGGGGTTTGATATATTCATATCCTACTAACAAGCGTTGTTTGGGCTTAATATAATTGGATCTCAAATTATTCATCTGCTTTAATTCATTGACAGATAACCCATATTTTCTGGCAATAAATGCCAAAGTCTCTTTTGATCTAACGGTATGATAAGTCTTTTTATAATCTGAAGCTGCTACCTGTTCTCCTGTAAACATGCCGGCATAAACCTTAACGGGAGTAAAAAACTCCTCGTATTTATAGGCGTATATGGAATCTTTAAGTTCCAGAAAGCGGATTATATCTCTGTGATGCATTCTCAGAGGATAAGGATCAGAATAAGCCGGAATTACTTCCCGTTTATATTGCGGATTCAATGTGGTCAATTCCTCCATATCAATCTCCAAAACCTCTGCAATCTGCTGCAAATGCACTTCATGATGAATCATGACGGTATCCACCGAAAAGGGAATTGAGATTTGAGCAGCCGGAATCCCATGTTGATTATGGTATGTTGCCAGGTATAATGCGGCGATATATGCAGGAAAATAGTTTCGTGTTTCTCTGGGAAGATAGGACCTTACCCCCCAAAAATCGGTTTTGCCACCCGATCTGGTGATCGCTTTACGCACATTCCCGGCACCACAGTTGTATGCAGAAATAGCCAACCCCCAATCGTTAAAGATATTATGCAAATCCCGCAGGTGACGGGCAGCTGCATCGGTAGCTTTCATCGGGTCACGACGATCATCTACAAAAGTGTTTACTTCCAATCCGTAAGCTTTACCGGTACCATGCATAAATTGCCAGATCCCGGTTGCTCCCATAGGCGAAATTGCCGTAGGATTGAGTCCCGACTCAATGATGGTCAGATAAATCAGCTCCTCCGGAACTCCATACTTATCAAAAATCTCTTGCATGTAGGGATAATAATATTGCGCCAATCCCATCAATACCGCAGAAGATTTCTTTCTTTTGACTATATAGAGTTCAATCCATTGCTTTACAGTTTTATTGTAAGTAATAGGAATCACCGTATTAATTCCCTTCAACCGTTCTATTAAAAGACTATCCGAGAGAGTCACATCAATATCGGAATCTACAACGTGGGTTGCTTTAATTTTGTTGTTTTGCATTTTGATATACCAGAGGTCCAGCATATTATCCATTTTTTGGATCAGCTGGATTTGGAATGCATCATCGGCAGTCTGGTTCACAACCGTATCACCTGTCTGAGCCCAAGCATACGCAGATATCAAAAGGATTAAGAAGAGTAAAGTTATTTTTCTCATTTTCACAAACCTATTCAACGGAGGAAAAGTTGATTTTATTGTAAAAAACCTACTTTATCTTATATTGATTCCATTGAACTTCTTTCCCATTTTTGTAAATTATTGTAAGATAAGGAGTTCCATCCTCATCATATTTAGTCCAAATACCATCCTGTTCCCCTCCGACATACTTCCCGGAGATTCGAGGAAATCCATTTTCCCAGTAGGCAGTATAGTTTCCGCTACACAAATCCTGATCATACTCCACTTCGTAGGCTAAATTACCGTTGGCAAACCAGATTTTCCAGACCCCGATTCTCATACCATCATAATATTCTCCCTTTTCGATAACCCCTCTATTGGAATAGAACCAGGGACCCTCTTCACTATCCTCCTTATATTCTCCTTGTGTCATCACTTTGCCGTATTCATCGTACTCTATAAATAGTCCTTCGCGCTCTCCGGCAGCCCAATTTTCAATCATCAGGGGTTCCTGATTGGGGTAATACCAGACCCATTCCCCATCTTTAACTCCATTGAGGTAGGCTCCTTCCATTTCCAGCTCTTGTGTAGGATAGTAAAACTTCCACTTTCCTACCATTTTGGAGTTTTTATAGTGTCCTTGTGATCTCAGCTCACCGGTCGGATAGTACTCTTTCCACAATCCTTGCCGCAGCCCATTCAGGTCGGTTACTCCCTCAAACCTCATCCAGCCGTTAATAAACAGATAACCTCTGATCACCTTTCCTGTCGTATCATACTCTCTTCGAATACCATCTTCAATTCCTTTATAGAAAGTGGTTGTAATAGCGGGTTTCCCATTGGGATGGTATGCTACTTTAGGTTCCAGCTTTTTGGTTTCCTTTGCATCTTCTAAATGCACACCCCTATCCCATTTTTCAACGGCAAGAAAATTTCCCTCCTCATCATAATATTTAAAAAAGCCATGTTTTTTATCATTGTAGAAGGTCCCTTCCTCTTTGAGGTTCCCATTCTCCCAAAAGAACTTCCAGTTCCCCTGTTTCATCCCAAAATTATCGGTTCTGTTGATTGACTCTCTACGGGTCATCACCCCGCCAAAATAATGGGTCACCATCACCACCAGTCCTGTAGTATCGTACTCTTTTTCCAAACCGTGCTTTTTTCCCATCTCAACGGGCACTTCAGATTTGATTTTCCCACTATTGTAGTACACCGCTATTTTATCTACCAATGTATCTTGTTTAAATTTTTCGATAGAATAATCCTGGGGGGAGTAAACGATTCTGTTCCCGTCCTTCTTTCCATTCTTATACTCCAACTCCATTCGCAGCTCTCCGGTAGGAGCGTAAAACTTCCATACTCCGTCCAGTTCAAAATTTTTACGGTTTCCTTCAGATATGAGTACTCCTTCTTCGCTGTAAGATTTCCAGTAGCCATCCGGTTTCCCGTCCACGAGTATCCCTTCGCTAGAGATCACCCCGTTGGGATAGTGGAAAATTTTATAATTCGGAGGTAAAACAGTATCTTGAGCGATGGTTGTCCTCCCCCCTAATATTATTATTAAAATAAAAATAAAAAAACGAATCTTCATTTGGAGTAATTAGAACCGACAAAGATATATAAAAAAAACAAAATAGAGGCAGTTCTAAAACTCAACAGCCAATTTTACGTTTACCAACATAGGTGTCAGCGAGTTAGGTATTGCATTCAGCGCACCATCGATATCGGGAACCCAGGAATAGGAGGACACATTAGCGATATCGAGCAGATTAAAGATTTCCAGATAGAGCGCTGCATTATTGATTTTTCTAAGCGATTTCCATCGATCCTGATGGCGGTCCCGGTTGGGTTGCAGAAATTGGTAAGAAAATCCCAAATCGACTCTTCTATACCAGGGTGTCCTGAATGTTCTCATCCAATTGGGCGCATTGGGAGCCACAAAAGGGAGTCCGCTGGAGAAAATAAAATTGAGATGCACCCGCCATTGAGGGTAGTTGGGGATATGATCCTGAAAAAAGAAATTCAGTGCAAAACGTTGATCTGAAGGTCTGGGCACATAGCCAATTTCAAAGCGGTTTCCCAGTGTATCCGTGTAAAAATCGTTCCAAAAATCCTGTGCTGTTTTCATGAGAGAGAGGGTAACCCAGGACTCCATCCCTTTGATAAACTCTCCGCTCAATTTCACGTCTGTCCCAACCACATACCCTTTGGAATCATTTTCCCCGCTATAGACAATTCTCACATTATCCATTTCGTATGATATCAGCCGGTCCATATACTTGTAGTAAATTTCTGAAATCAACTTGAAGGGTCTTCCCCATAGGGCGAACTCATACTCACCGGAGATCAATGCCTGGTAGGAAAACTGAGACCGAATTTCCGGATTGAGCGTTCCATCCGGTCTGCGAAACTCACGATAGGTTGGAGATTGGTAGTAGACTCCGGTTTTAAACCAAAAAGAACAACTTTTACTCCATTTTGGTTTATAAAGCAGACCCGCACGTGGCGATACAGTCAACTCCTTATTAAAGCTCCAGTAATGGAACCGCACACCTCCATTGAGTATAAACTGAGAGCTATCTCCGGTCAAACGCCACTGATCCTGTAAAAATCCTGTAAATCTGTGAGTATTCAGTTGATTCACTGAATGGAGGAAGCGGTTCTCCCCAAAGGTCAGCCATCTGACAGGACTGTCCAAAGGCACAGCTTCACCCGGAGGAAGCGTAATATGAGGCAGGATATAACCCGAAGAATCCACGATATTCCACTCTCTGATATAATCATCAATCCACTCATTTTGGTACTGAAGACCCCAGGAGATGAGATGATCCTGTTTATTATGATCCCCCTTCAATAGGAAGCTGGTAAAAAAAGCATCCAAACGATTGCGGGCATGGTCTCTGAAGGCTCCCACCCCTCTCTTTGTCGATTCATTGAACAATGTACCACCTTCGGATAAATCGATGACAGCATCCTTGATCCAATACTCAGAAAGGATATCAAACTGTTCTTTTTCCTTAGAGTAGTATGAGGATATAATGAACTTCAGCTGATCTTCCTGTGTTGGTTTATAGGTGAATGTCAATCCACCCAGATAGTTCATAAAAAGATCCACCTCTTGTCCTTCATAATAGACAACAAAAGTTCTGGGTATTTCCAAGGAACCAAAATTAGTTCTTCTATTCTGGGGCTGATAGAGGTATTGATTGGATGAAAAGTTAGTCAAAAGACTGACATTCAGTTTAGAGTTCACTTTCCAGTCAAACAGCATCTGAGTGTCAAAAAATCGGGGTTTATATTCCCCTTTCACTTCCATAAAACGGAACAGGTAGGCATTCGATTTATACCTCATTCCTATCAGATAGGTAAAACGATCTTCATTTTTAGTTTTATCTTTGACTACACCTTCCACGTGTGCAGTAGCACCCAATAGTCCCATTGAAAAGCTCCCTGCAAAAGCTGTCGGCGTTTTATACTCCACATCCATCACGGAGGACATCTTATCTCCATATTGAGCAGCAAAACCTCCCGCAGAAAATTTCACATTTTTTGTCAGATCCAGATTCACGAAGCTCAATCCCTCCTGATTACCGGAACGGATTAAAAAGGGTCTATAGATTTGAATATCATTGACATAAATTAAATTTTCGTCATAATTTCCACCTCTCACATTATATTGCGAGCTTAATTCATTGACTGAAGAGACACCGGCGAAGGTTTTAATAACGGACTCAGCACCTCCCATAGGCGAAGGGATATTGAATCTCAACTTGGGGTTCACTCTCACATAGCCATCATCATGACTGGCAGTCACATTCACCAGGTCCAGCTTTTTGCCTACAATTTGCAGGGTCAGATTCAATTCTTTTTCCTCACCCGATGCCAGGGAAACGTAGATCAGTGTATCAGTAGAGGAGATATATCTAAACAAAACGGGGATCTCTTTATGAGGCATCACTCGCATTTCATATCTTCCTTCTGCGTTGGTTGTAACACTTTTTTGAGTAAAAATATTAGCCACAACCACATTTTCAATCGGATCTCCTTTTTGATCTGTGACTACCCCGTATAATTTTGCGGTCGACTGTGCATATAAAGAACCTCCTTTCAGCAATAGCAGAAGGAGAATCCACCGAGATAAAACAGAGTGTAAAAAATGCATCAATCGAATTTAAAACAATAATACGTTAAAAAAACTGATTTATTGTATTTTAGGTAAAAAAAATGCCACACCAAAGTGCAGCATTTTTCTAACTAAATCTTAAAATAAGATTACAACAAACCTTTATTATATGCGTCTATTATTGAGTTCCAAACTCCTTTTTTATTAATATCACGGATTCCTTTAGCGGAAACTTTCAATACTACCCACTCTCCTAATTCAGGAACATAAAATTTCTTTTTATGCAAGTTGGGGTTGAATCTTCTCTTTGTTTTAATATTGGAGTGAGAAACACGATTTCCAACCATTGCTTTCTTCCCTGTAATTTGACAAACTTTTGACATTTCCTCTATATTTTTATATATTAACAACTCTTAAATCAGGGCTGCAAAAATACAATTTTTTTCAATACAAACCCACTTTTTATGAAAATATTTTATTTTTTCATAATTAACTGATTATAAATTAAATAAGAATAACCCTTTTCAAAAAAGCTAAATCTTACCCTCTATTTCCAACGAAAAAGTCCTCTTTATCATCAAAAAAGATATTGAAAGTGGTCATAGAACCGTAACATCTTGTAATATATTGTTGCAGATTCACTTTCTCTTCATCTGTTAAAACGGAGTGACTATTAATATTTTGTTCCAGCACTCTCAAACGATCTCTCATCATCACAATTTTGTGAAAGAACGACTCGATGGGTACCTCTTTGGGTTTCAGATCTCTATTGCCGGGTTGCAAAATCATTACACCATCTGTCCATTTATTACCCAAAGCAACTTTATGTTCTATTCCGTTGTACTGATCGAGTAGTGTTTTAAGCATCAACTCCATCTCTTTCAGATTGACAACAGGTTGATCATTTTCTCTATCTGATTGCTCAAGCACTTCAAACTGGGCACTCATTTTTGAAAACTCTATCTCCCCTCCTCTGATAAAAATTACTTTAAAAGTCACATTACCATTTTGACTGATAACACCTTCGCCATATTTTGGATGATCTATTCTATTCCCTACATTAAAATCTTTTTCATTCATATCGTTTCAAAATTATTAAGTTATTATTCTTTTATATCTGTCTCTTTGTGCTCTTTCTCATAGTAACTGCATATCGATTTTAAGTCACATTGAGCACATAATGGTTTGCGCGCNATACAAACATACCTTCCATGTAAAATCAGCCAGTGGTGCGCTTTGGCAATCCACTCCGTCGGGAAATGTTTCACCAACTGTTTTTCTGTTTCCAATGGAGTTTTCGCGTTTTTCACTATTCCCAAGCGATGAGAAACCCGAAAAACATGCGTATCCACTGCCATAGAGGGCTGATCAAAAATGACTGAAAGAATCACATTTGCCGTTTTTCTTCCCACTCCGGGCAATTGAGTTAGCTCCTCCAAAGTTTGAGGCACTTCACTGTTAAATTGGGAGACTAACATTTTAGATAAACCCGACAAGTGTTTGGCTTTATTGTTAGGATAGGAGCAAGACTTGATCAGCTCATAAATCTCCTGAACTTCTGCTTCAGCCATTTTTTCAGGAGTCGGATATTTCATAAGCAGGTCCGGCGTAATCATATTCACTCGTTTGTCTGTACACTGTGCCGACAACACTACAGCCACCAACAATTCAAATGGATTATCATAAATCAATTCAGAGGCAGGCTCCGGATTGTGTTTGATAAAATAGTCGAGAATAAATTCGTATTTTTTCTTTATAGTCACGTGATTCAATATTAAAGCTACAAAAATAGCAAAAATAATCCACTTCAAAGAGGAAGCGGGTCAAGATTTATTTATATCTTTGCAGGTTAATCATATATCTGAAGCTATGTTAGAAAACAAAGGTCGACTTGAGGTATCCCAAATGGGCAAAGAGGAATTGATCAAACATTTAGGGGAATTTTTCCAATTAAGCAACGCTTCTTCCCTATCGGGAATAGAGAATGATGCTTCGGTTTTAAAAATGGGTGATCAACTGACCCTTACTACCTCGACTTTAGCGATTGAGAATGTCCATTTTAACCTGGGTTACTTCCCGCTCAAACATTTGGGGTATAAAACAGTAGCTGCCGCTGCTGCCGATATTGTAGGGATGAATGGAACTCCCTCACAAATCCGGATCAATATCGGAGCTTCCAACCGCTTTTCTGTAGAGGCACTGGAGGAGTTTACCGCCGGTGTTAAATTCTGTTGCGAAAGGTACGGTATCGACCTGGTTGGACTGAATATTACCAGTTCCAATACCGGATTGATTATTGGAGCTCAGATGATTGGTACTGTCAAAGAAAAAGAGTTGGTTCAGCGCAAAGGAGCCGCTGAAAATGAGTTAATTTGTGTTTCCGGAGACCTGGGTGCTGCCTACACCGGACTTTTAATTTTGAATAGAGAGATGCAGGTATTTGCGGTCAATCCTACACAACAACCTGATTTAGAGGGGTATTCCTACATCATTGAGCGTCAGTTAAAGCCGGAACCCAGAGTGGATGTGATTGAAGACCTTAAGAAAGCAGGAATCCTGCCTACCAGCATGATCAATGTCAAAAATGGACTTGCCAATGCGCTACTCCATTTATGTCAGCAATCGGATTGCGGATGTACCATTTATGAAGAAAAACTGCCTGTTGACTTGCTTACTTTTGACACTTTGAAAGAATTGAAAATTGTAGCCACTACCATTGCGCTCAATGGAGGTGAAGATTATGAGGTACTTTTCACTATCAAGCAAGAGGATTACGAGAAAATTAAAAACCTTAAAGAGATTTCCGTTATTGGACATATTACTGCCGCATCAGCCGGGAAAAATCTGGTTACCAATGACCAAAAGTTGATTGAGTTGCAGGCGCAGGGATTTCAAGGAGAATGATGGATGAAGGCGGAAGGCGGAAGGCGGAAGGCGAAAGTATTTATTGTTAATTGAAAATTGAAAGTTGAGAATTGAGAATGGTTAAATATATAACATATTTTATTGATATTCAAATAATTCTAAATTCTAAATTCTAAATTTAAGAATCGTAATTCGTAATTCGTAATTAACACTGCCTATCTAAAAAGGTATGATTTAGAGAGTGGGGTGATAAAATTAAAAAAGAGGAAGACTGATGCTGCCCCCCAATTATTTAAAATACCAAATAAGAAGTATGAAATAAGAAGTA
>JGI24711J26586_10002780_pt1 | contig 12209 bp, 7 predicted proteins | sample BioPla3DNA1_FD_26586 | JGI IMG/M metagenome (IMG submission 26586)
GTTTATTTATTATTCGGCTCTCGGTAAATGCCATTTAAATTTAGCTGCAAAAATTCTAAGTACAAAAATCACTGCTCCACCGATAACAGAAGCTGCATTTAGGTTTGATTTATATAATAAAGCAAAAAGAATTGCTCCGGCCAGAGAAGCTGTGGCGTAGACATTTTTTTGAAAAATAACCGGATTCCTGCTGGCAAAAACATCTCTTAAAACGCCTCCGCCCACACCGGTAACATTGCCGACAAAAATAATCAGAAAAGCATTCCCGCTGGGAACTCCTGACAAAGCTCCTATAACTGTAAAAACAGCGAGACCGATAGAATCGATAGTCCAATAAAACCATCCATTCATATCTAGCTTCTTTCGAATCATCGGCAAAAATGTCAGTAAGGATGCTGCAAGTGCTGTCATCGCATAAATCGGTTGTTGAAACGCGGTCGGCGGTGTTATACCCAAAATAACATCTCTTATAATGCCGCCGCCTACCGCCGTTGTCATTCCCAATATGCAGACGCCCATAAGGTCCATTTTGCATTGAATGGCAACAGTCGCGCCCGATATCGCAAAAGCTATCGTGCCAATCAGTTCTAAAACCAGAATCAAATTAAACTCCATTGTGTTCTCCACTCTATTTGATTTTTAATCGCAATTCTTTCTTGACCACCTAAAAGCGGTATCAGCAATATCGCTGGACTGATGAAAAAACTTCTTCAAATAATTCTTTTGCGCTGTTTAAATATGACAAATAACACACCTCGTTTAGAAATGTTATATCTATAATACATGCTTTTAATAATATACTAATAATTTTAAGAGAAAGCTATGATTTAAATATTATACATTAATTTATCTCAAGACAGATATAATACCTTCAAATCTACTTTTCGGGTGTAGTTATTTTATTCTAAAATGAGGTGTTGTGACTGTCTATGTTTCACCGTTACTTGCTGTACATTTGCTAGAGAATATTGCCTACAATAGTGGGTAGGCTTAAAAGAATTAAAGTCTTGCAATATTCCTCTTTATCAAATCATCTAGGTTCCCGTTTTTCTACTCATTTAGTCTGATTCAGAAAACACTTTGCTTTATCTGCGAAACAATTCCACATGAACAAAATCTCATAGATATTAATTTTTAGGATTTGATTCTAGTTATATTCATTTCAATATTACCATTCAAACTGATTTTCATGGATATTAGTAATGACAACCTCTTTTCCTTGAACACTTCCACCTGTACTGTGCAGAATGTTATAACTAATTATGTTGTAATCCTCATATATATCTCTGACCAACTCACAATCATCGTAAGTAACAATCCAATAGGAATTTTTCAAATGCTCTGCTATTGTGTTTTTTAAGACTCGATGGTCTTCCTCTTCAAAGTAGTTTGCATAAAGCTTATGACCCTTTTTAACATAGGGAGGATCAAGGTAAAAAAAGCAATCTTGAATTTTTTCTCGCAACTGTTCAGCTATAAGTTTGTTTGCATCATGATTATACAATTCAATCCTATTTCTAAATAAAGATATTTGCCTGATTTTTTTCTTTATCTCATCCTTATTGAACCGACAATTTAGTTTATATTTACCAGTTTGATTAAAGCCTCCTATTGGACCTCCCGTAATTACTCCGGAGAAGTTAACACGGTTTAAGAAAAAAGTTGCAAATCCATCCTCAATTTGAGTTGCATTGACATCGTCGTATATTTCTTTTTGTCGTTTCCTTTCATTTATGGTAATCGAAGAACTCTCCATCATACTGATAAACTCGTCAGTATGATAAAGTATAGTATGCCAAAAATTGTAGATATGAGGGTCAAGATCGTTCAGTATAGCTGTTTCAACGACTTTGTCATGCAGCAACTTAAGTCCAATGGCAAAGCCGCCAGCAAATGGCTCTACGTAGCTTTTATTGCCAAGTGTATTTGTTTCAATTATTTTTTTAACCCTATTATAGATTTTAAATTTTCCACCTGGATAGCGAAGCGGTGAAAGAGACCTGTTCATTTTCTTTCTCCTCCTGCCAATTTTTTGTATGTTAAAAATGTATTTGGAAGCCAATCAGACAAATCGTATGGATTCAAATAAAGTTTGTAATCTGCACGATTTGGTTTTTTTATAAGTGCGGGTATCACATCGAAAACAACTGTATCTTTATTAATTCCTGCGCTACCAGAATCTTCTGATATCAATTTTTTCAATGGTTCAAGATATATTTCTTTGTCATATAAATTATACTCACTTGGTAATTGTCCGTATTGAGCATAATTGAGCAATTGCAGCCCTAGTTGCCTGTCGAACAAATAGTGGTTTCTTTGATTCCAATAATTGTCGAGACAGTTTTTGCAGGAGCGCGAGCACTCACATTCAGATAAGATAATCCTCGCAGTATCAAGCACATTGTCTAAATTTGAACCAATTAGAGATGAATATCCCGCACCACTCGATAAATTGTCATAAAAGAACATTTCTATGGACGATTTTTTTTCGCTTTTAATCCTCGGTCTCCATCCACCGCTAATTTCATTATAATCTATATCTAAAACTATAGAAGTGGCCTTTTTTATTGCTTCATGCATTGATGTTGCAGCAGCTCTAAGTATAATTTTTTCTTCGGTAGCTCTGTTTCCAACAAGTTTGGCAGAGTCATAGGATATGTCAAGCATGAACATGTCTGTCAGAAATTCATATCCTAAATAAATGCCAGTTTCTATAGTTCCCTCATGGCGACATAGCCCACGATTGTCGTGGTAAGGCTGAGAGATTGAAAACGTTTCTGTTGCATTTGACATAGCAACCTCCGCTCCACCGCATTTCTTGCAAACATTAAAACCATTTTTATTTTTGCCCATGTTCACGATTAAGACCTTTTTGTCTGGAAGGTTTGCAAATCGTATATTACTCTGCTGAAAAGATGTCATTTTTGTGTTTTCTGGAACATACGAATAATAAGGAGCTTCGGTATAGGTGTACTGTTCGTCCTCATCCTCAAATTTTACTTCATCACCCCTTACTGGCGAAAAACCCCATGGGCGAAGCATATGATTGCTTACAACATCAGCACCGCAGTATGGACATGTAGAAGGCAAAGAGTCTTCTTTTTCTAGTCCAAACCAGTTACACTCAGAGCATATATGAATATTTTTATAGTAATCATTATTGTTAAAGTAAAACTCTGCTTGATTTGCTTCAAAACTTCTTGGACGAGGATTAGCGTAAATACCACCACTTTTGAAAATTTTCTTATCTATAGTGACAAAGCGACCAGGAGCGTATTCGCTTAGAGCGACGGCAATATCTCTTTCTGGAGCATACTCTACCTCTCGAGGAGCGGTTTTGCCACGCTCTGATTCTTTTTCTACGAAAAACTTTACAACATTTTTAGGGAATGAATATGAAGGAATATATCCTTCACGATAAAACACGTCAAATGCCGACGTTTCTCTTTCATTATTTATATATTCACCACGTTTCTCCTCAGATAACACCATATTACATATATCATTAAATAAGGCTACAGTTTTATCTGTTGAATATCTCGATGATTTTGCAAAATTCTCGGCATATTCAATGAAGTCCTCACCATAATTTTCGCAGAATGTGATGATTCCGATGTCGACAATCCCATCAAATGCTACCTTCATGTTCGGTGTAGACATAAAACCGTTTAGTGTCATCATGTTGATATGGCGTTGCTTGATTTTGGGGTTGTCTCGATCAATCCACGGTTTTCGTGGTGCTCCAGAAATCATTTCGTCAGGATGCATAAAGTAGTAGCTGTCATGAATTCCGCCAGAGGCGAAAGTGACAATCGTAGAGATACCAGCATTTTTGCGCCCTGCTCTTCCAGCTCTTTGCTGATAATTTTCTCTCATTGGGGGAATGTTACGCAAGCCTACTGCCGTAAGTGACCCAATATCTATACCTACCTCCATGGTAGTCGTACAACTCAGCACATCAATCGAGTTTTCACCATTTACTCCGGCGTTTATGTCTTGGAAGCGCATTTCATACTCCTCTGTGCGACTCCATGTATCATTTCGTATTTCTTTATGAGAAAGCTGCGCCGTATGCTCTTCTGTATTAATTGTGTAAATGCGTCCTGTTTTATCTAAAGCATTGAAAACAGGAATCCGCCAGAAGTCAAACCGTGCTAAGTCGGTCTCATCAATTATTTTTAAGTCTGTTGAATTAAAGCAAGCACCACAGTAATCTCCAATTTTGAATGGAGACAATTTCCCGCACATCACACATCTATACCAAGTAAAATCTTTATCAGTAATTTTTATTTTTACTTTTGCCAAATCAATATAATATTTTCCATGTTCACTAGAAGCAAAGAATAAATCCCGTATTTTATCAAGAAGTATTTTGATTGCTTTATCATCAAGCCCCAACGTTTCACGAATCCTTTGAATTAATCGCCTATCTATTTCTTTTATGAAGTTAAATCCAAGACCAAAAGTCTGGCTTTTACTCCTTCCTGGGAGTCCCTTTCGGATGTCATCTGGGATTGTTTCTCCAAGTGCTGCACTATCATCCATAACATCCCAGAACAGCAACGCAAGATATTGATAAAGATTTTTTTTGCTAACATCAATTCCCATATCTTTTAAGTCAAACACACAATCTTCTAGAGCTACAGATATTGGTGCCAAAAATCCAATCCCGATATCTTTGAATGAGCGAGGACTTTCTGTGAAGAACGTCAGTAGCTGTTCATAATAATCATCTGGCAATGCTCGGTATTCCATGGCTAACTCTTTGTAGCTAATGGTTTTGCCACGTCGTTCAGCTCTCACCTTTTTATCTTTGATTAACCGTTTGTGTTCCTCAAATATATTTCTACTTTTCCCGTTAAAAAAACTTAGGTTGTTTTGAATGCATACATCTAAAAATGCGGGATAAAGATCCGCTAAAGAGCATTCATCTTTATCTGTCTCCAAAAGTAGGGACGCACGCATTGTTGCCTGTCGAAAGGCATCTGCATCGGAGGATTTTGATAAGTCCAAAGCGAGCTTTGCAGCATTTTGACGCGAATCAGAAAACAGCAATACTTTTCTACCTTCATTAATCATTTCAGACTTTGGAGGCTGTAACTCAAACTGTGCTTTAGTCAAATTATAGAATGGAATATTGCCTTTTGTGGCAAAGTTGACAGGCTTTTTAAGCGGCATTTGCTTTTTACATTTAGGGCAGACACTGAAATTGAAAGACTGAGATTTTGTATCGAACTTATCATTATAAACAACGGTAATTAAAGACTCATCGTCTTGAGGCGATGTGTACAGTTTGCCTGTGAAAGGATCAAGTGTGCCGATTTTATCATTTTTACCTCTATGATAATTTTTCGGAACAATGTAAAGCAACATCTCACTTAGTGAATCAATATCTCCATTTAAGCCGCGTTGGGGAAAGACATACCAATATGGCTGTCCATCATTCTTTTTTACATATACTTTGAAGTATAAAGCTCCACATTTTATATGATTTACAAGTTCATAAATTTTTCCTCCACATTCGCACTTTTCGCGTGGGATGGATATGATTTTTCCTAAAGGGATTTGTTCTTCCGGAGAATATTTTGCACATGCACAATTAGGATTAGAGCATGCATAAAGTCCCTGCAATCCGCGCAAAAACATATGAAGTCTAACTGGGAATAAAATATTCTCATTCTTTGCTGCTAGTGAGACCAAAACCAATAAAGCATCAAGTGCTTTGTCTGCTTCAGGATGATCATCAAATAAAGTGTCTTTAATGTAAGTGTAAGATTTAGCTCCATCACGGCAAAGTTTGTTCAACGAGACGAAGGCTTCGTATTTAGGGAGATTGTCATAAAGCCATTCTTGTGCGTCAGTTTGGCTGATGTTATCATCCAAGGGTGCTTGGAATACTGCATTTGCAAAGTCTTTAATTCTGTTAGTAATTTCGTTGCCATGAACCTGAGTATAACCAATAGATACCAATGCTTTGATATTTGTTTTAATCTCTGAGTTCTCAGGTAGATTCTCCTTTGAGCCAGTTAAGAATACATATTTAGATGGGCTTTTTCCGGTCAGTCCAGAATAGAAGTCGTCGATTGCCTTTTTTTCATCCTTGGGCATACTGGCTGTTGTGAGAATAAATTGAACCTTTTCCTTTGTTATGCCCAAACGGAAAAATAGCCGTTCCAACAGTAAGGAGATTTCTCCACCAGGTGATCCACGATACATATGAGCCTCATCCAGAACAACGAGGAGTCGGTTATCTTCTGCAGAATGGAGCCATTCTTTTGTTTTGTCCCAGATATTTGCCTCACGTTGCCGCATTAACATAAATTCAAGCATTGAATAGTTAGTTATTAGAATATCTGGAGGACATATTTGCATTTCAAAACGAGTTATAAATTCGGCATCATATGGATGTGGTTCATGGATGTTTTTTTCGAGGTTCTCAATGAACCTTTCAAGACCATCCTTGCCAAACTTTGCGGGATATTTATTAATACTCTTTAAGCCTTTTATATTGTTCTCTTGTTGATGTTTGGTATCTTCGTCAGAATCTTGATTAATCAAATAATTTTCACGGAACGTCTGTGCCAGTTTACGACTATTGTTGAGATTTGAATCTCCTGAATATGGAGTTCTCCCAGTATACATACCAAAGTGTGGTATCCTAGTGGCTTGGGTGTCTTTTGTAAAAATATCTTTAAATTTATCGTCACCCATGATTTTTCTAAATCGTGCCAATTGATCGGAAACCAAGGCGTTCATCGGATATATGATTAATATTCGAACTGCATTTTTACCAAAATCTTGCGGACGACTCTTGGCTTCAATAAAACTTTTTGAAATAATCGGCCAAAGAAAGCATTCAGTTTTACCTGAACCAGTACCGGTTGAAACAAATAAGTCCTTTCCACGCAAGAAGCTCTCAAGTGCATCAACTTGATGTTCAAATGGATTAGCAAATACTCCAAGCCCTTCTGCAACAAGCTTTAACAGAAGCTCTTTTACTTCTTGTTGAATTAGATTAGAGCCATTGAGCCCGTTGACAATTTTCTTATAAGATGCCGATGTTTCGATATATGGTTCACGAGCAATATTAGTGTGTTCAGAGCATAACTCACCAAGAAGATCTTCCACATAAAGTAGCAAGGTTTCACTATTGGCAAAGTAATCAGATTTTATGTAGTTTTTTAGTCTATCTCGTATAGTCTGGTAATATTGCTGAACACCGCTTGAGCTACTCATTATTTATACCTCTTTCTTCGATTATGATGCCAAGGTTATTCAAAACATCGATAATTTTTACTAATAAATCATTATGAGCTAGAAAATAAATCTTGTCAAAAGCGTTCCTTATCGGCCACGACAGCAGTAACAAATAATAATACTCGCGATTAGGTAAATGTCCATCCAATTTAATAATAGAATAGGAGTTGTCTGTTTTGGTAATAGTAGCTTTTAGTGGTGTTCCGTAATGTGCTTTTGTAGCGAAATAGAGACGTCGGTATTCATATGAAGTAAAACTGTCATCCTGCGGTTCGATTGGTTGGTCTGCAAATTGTGGCACCCCTGATAATTGCATAACTCTATAAAATGGACCGAATTTACTTTTCCTAGCTAGAGAACAGTCCGTTTTAAGTTGATTCTCCCAAGAGCGCGATGGTGGATTGGTTGATAGCGGATTAAAAAACTCAAGACTATTCAAATCGATATTTTTGTCGTAGAAATCAATAGGGTCAAAATGTGCTTTAAAATATTCTTCGTATGTCAAATCATCTCTTATTAAAAATTCTTTTACCGGAACCACATAGTTGGTAGATTCTGCAAATATACCGAGACCATTTACAATGCAACTATTTCCCGGAAGTCCAAAAAACAATGTTTTCTTTCCCAGCACTATGCTTCGACCGAAATTGGCTGTTATATTTCGATTATATTCATTCGTAATAAGATATCCAGTTTCCTCATAAACCCTGCGAATAAAAACGGGAAAGATCATTTGTGGATTATCTTCGTCAATAAATTTGTTGAAAACAGAGGGGAATATTTTTGTGAATTTATCTAACAAGTCGTTTAGAACAACAGTTTGGTTATGCTTAGTTGTGCCAAGAATATCACCATCGATACTTTGCGCTATTCGAAGACACCATTGCCCAAGCGCAGAATATATTACCCTATATGTAAAAGAATCTTCAGTTTCACCTGAATAGGGATCAATTCCCATATCTGCTGACATCGCAAATAATAATTTATTCATCACATAAACCATTCCTCAAAGAGCTTTTTATAGAGACATCTCCCGCTATTGCCAGCATATTTTATTAAGCGCTCTGAAACTGAAAAAGGTGAAATTTGTTTCACATCGGTGCAGTAGGGGAGAACAGAAAATGCTAACGTGCCGCACAAATTTTCCTCGTTAGAAATAGAGGCACTTTTATATATTGTTAAGACTCTATTGAGTCCGAGCTCGTTCATTATTTCTTTAAGCAAGGGCGAGTATCTAGTGTCTGGATTTACTTTCGGAACGCTTGTTTCAGCTTCATCGAATTTCGATGGGTCTTCAGTTAAATTGCTATCTATAGATAAAGCTTGAATGCGATTTAGGTTTAGGTAATGACAGTATCTAAAAATTTCATATGGCACAAATTGCAATGTTCTATCAAATGCAAGTGTTAAAAAGATAATCTTATTTCTGTGTCCCTCAAGCGAAATGAGTAGCTCAGTTTCATTGTAGTTTCCAAGAAATCCATCCAGGCAAGCAATACGTATATTCTGTGAAAGAAAAGCATCTATTTCTTGAGTTGTAACGTTTTTATTATATGTTAGTGATACGATATTCTTATTCCCAATAAGTGTGTTTGCAACACACTTCATCAGAGGCACACCGGTTCCCCTATTTATTATAATGGGCATTCCCTCAAATAAGATTTCGCATAAATAATGTTCTAAGAGCGACAGATAACCAAATGAGGATAATCCTATATTTTTCAAGTTATATCCCAAGAATTCTCTAAACTCTTCTATGTTGGTAGGACAGAGTGGCTTTGTAATAGCTGCTTGCTTTTTTGTTTTTTCAACCCACTGTTTCTCTATTTCATTACCAATCTGAAGTGCAAGTTGTTGTTGATGTTCTCGAACCTTAGTCAATTCAGTGTTTAGCTCTCTTTTAGATGTTTTTAAGGCATGTATTTCGGCTTTTAGATCTGCAATAAACCTATTTTTTTTACGTACTAGTGTAGACAATTCATCTACCTTATCCAGCTCTTGTTTTAAGGAGTTGATTTCGGATTTTGATTTTTCCAAGGAGTCTTTTATAGAAGTTAGTTCTGTTTGCAACAGTCCAATTTCATTATCTTTAGACTGAACATCTTTAGCTAGCTCCTCTTGTTCATCCAAGGCCTTTTTCGTATACTTTATCGCTGAGGATAACAAGGAAACATAGGTTTCAGAATGTTTCTCTTCAATTAGTTTGAAATAAAGTGCTACGTTGTCGGCAAAATAACTTTGAGATAATGTTCGTATATAAGCTATATCCTTATCATCGCCATTTTTTATACATTGACTTATATGTTCTTGAATTTGACGCAACCACATACTGATATGTTTTTCAATGAAAGATGAGACAAAATTTTTATTACGGTTTCTAAATAATAAGTCTCCAACATCGAATTGAAATATAGCAGATGGACGAAATCCAGGAAGAATTTTTGCAAACTCTCTCGGATAGCGTTGAAAATAGCCGCTTACATTTTCAAGAGGGATTGCTGAACAAATATATTGTATTTCATTTTCAGTTAGTAGGGGTATGTGATTCACAATTGCCCTTCCTCAATAAATCGCTTCGCTGCTGAATTTATAACCCCAGTTTTGGCACATTCCTCGATATATTTTAAAGCAGTGGCACTAAGTTCAAAATTAGTGAAAAACTTAGATGAAAAACTCTCTGTTCTTTTGTAATGTGCCAACAGGTCATTGAGGAGCTTGGCGCCAGAGAGTTCATTTTGCTGTAAAGGATAAATAATCTCACTTAGATATCCTGAATCATAGCGTCTAATTAAACTTTTTGGAGTAAGCGAAACCAACGATCCATCTCCAATTAGGGTAGTGCCAGACCTATTAAAAAGATAACAGGAGCCATTACCTTGTACCTTGTAAGTGCGGGCAAAAGTCTCTTCAAGTGGCAAGGCTTTATGGTAGACAGGATGTATCTTTTGTTTATCAATTATAAATTCTACATTTTTTCGAAGTATCTTAACTTTTGAATGAATCGAAATATTAGAAATGTCGCTCCCAATCTCTGTAATGTCCATTGAACTGATATTTATATTTCCATGTGGCTTTAACTTAAAACTTGAAAATAAAAAAGCTTCATTTGAACAAACCACCGAAACTTCACCGATTTGTGCTGCTGGTGGCCACAACAAAGTGAGCGATTCGGATGTCTCAATTTGATATCCCCATGATGAGAGCAGGGATTCAATATCAGAAGTTTTGTTTTTGATAGTTATGACTTGGCCAGTAAAACTTCTATTCATAGTTTCAAAATTCAATTTATAAGAAATTTCAATCTCGTTTGGTAGGTGATTAGTTCGTAGCAAAGAGTTGTTATCAGTAACAACAAAATATGGTACGTTAGTATATAAAATTGTACTACAAACTAGTTTTGCTCTATATTCGGAGTCATTACCCAGTATTTTGAAAAATATTGGAGAGTCATCTTTTTTAAAAAAAGTATATCTTTTTTTTGTGTTATCAAGGGTATTTGATAAAAAATAGTCATAAGAAAAACAATTAATGGGAATTAATATTGGTATATCCGGCATGCAGTTAATTTTATTAATTGCTAAAGTACAAAATGCTTGGGATTGAGTAGATACACTCAGCTCAAACTTAGCTGATGCATCTTCATACATGTTTATCTCATCTTCATTAAAACACAAACTCAAAAGAAACGTTTCTGAATTGCTGTCAAAGTAGAATTCTGCTCGTATATTTCTAATTCTTTGAGACCGAGAGTCTAAACCAATAGCAACATGTTGCCCAAGATATTTTTCACAATCAACATTGTTATTCCCTATACGATGCCTAAAGTGTGCCACCATACTTTTGCTACCGACCGCAGCTAGGCGTACTTCCTCACCACAGTGCGCACACTCGTATCGATATGCTTCTGAACCACCGTTTTCTGAAGCTGATTTAGCATGTACAATGGCTTGTAGGAAAGTATCATAGGCTTTTAACATTTTTGTAAGACTCCTTTCCTAAATACAATAAAATAATATGATGACTACAGTTACATTATAACAAACAATTTGATAATTTAACGTGAGTAGATAGAAATCCCCTAAAACTCAATCTTTGAAGGGGCTTGAAGAGTTTTGTTGCTGTATATGAAGTATCTATTGCCTGTTACTCCCACTCAATCGTCGCAGGCGGCTTCGGGTTCATATCATAGAGCACACGGCTAACTTCCGAGACTTCATTCAAAATCCTTTGATGCTATGCTTATGTCCGGTGCGGACCTCAAGCCCCATGTTATAAAGAAAGAATACCACAACAAAGCGCTAAAGTCACTAACGAAATACCGTTTTAATTGCGGCAAAAAAGTAAAACCGACTAACATCTGTCCGTCGGTTTTAGTCAAATTTTTAGGGCAGCTCCGAATAGTTCGGCGCTCTTTTTATTTAAGGTTTCCGAGAACACCCAAACCCTTAGATTCTCGCTCTCGGCACGTACTTCGTATGCAGAAGCTCATGCGCTTTCTCGCCGTAAGGTTCGCCCAAGTATTCCTCGTAGAGTTTTATAACTTGCGGGTTCTTATGCGATTTTCTTATAGCCTTTTTGACATCACCGAGAATAAGAATATTCTCGATGTTTTTGTCATGCTCTGTGTTTGACAGCTCTTTATTTTCAATCAGTATTCTCGGTTCAACAGAAATCTTATCTTCCTTGCCATACCAAGTTAATTCTAATTTATTAGACATTAAATCCCTCTATCTCATTTAAATTAAAGCTTAAAATTTGTCAAATTACAATATTACTAAATGTATTAATAAATCTTGATAATTGCCCGAAAGCCCATTCACAATAAATTAAAATTACCATTCGATGTCTTCAGGATATTCAAGCTTGGAATCGTATAATTCATATATTGTTGTTTTATATTCCTTTGCCCAATAATTCAAATCGTATTCCATGCTTTTATAGCCTTGGGGTTT
>JGI24711J26586_10002789_pt1 | contig 12186 bp, 11 predicted proteins | sample BioPla3DNA1_FD_26586 | JGI IMG/M metagenome (IMG submission 26586)
GGCAGGTTTTTGATCTTGCAAACTCCATCAGAGTCAGAAATAATTTAAGGCCCTTTGTATGGAGCAATAAGGCACAGGCCAGTTCCGGAAAACATAGCCAAGATATGGCGGATAATGATTTCTTTGCGCATTCCAATCTGAAGGGTGAAAGCCCTTTCGACAGAATGAGAAAGGAAGGGATAATTTACACATCGGCGGCGGAAAATATAGCCGCAGGCACTGCAAACGCAATACAAGCGCATGAGGGCTGGATGAATTCCGCCGGGCACAGGGCAAATATCCTGGATGATTACAAAAACCTCGGAGTCGGAGTAGCCTATAATTCAAACAGTAGGTATAAGTATTACTATACGCAGAACTTTTATACCGGGAGATAAAAATATCCGAAAACATTTTGATAAAATCATCAGTGCCGGGCACTGTTCTTTTAACAATATCCGGGGCGTTTTTGCATTTGAAAAGGGGGAAATACGGCATGAAAAGGAATAAGGTGTTGAAGATACTTGCGGCGATATTGGCAGTAGTACTGATTAGCGGAATACTTCTTATTACAAATGCCTTTGTAGGTAACCCGATATCGGCTAAAATAGCACAAAGGGCTGTAAAAAATTATGTGAGGGAGAAATATTCCTTCCTTGACCTTGAATTAGAAAAACCTGTTTACAATTTTAAGGACGGGTCTTATGTAACATGGGCCAAGTCCAAAACCAGTATTGATACCAAATTTAGCATTAACTACAGGGATGGGGAAGTATATTATGATAGTTACGAATTTGATGTTCTGGATATGCACAATACATTACGCAGGTTGGAGGATGAGTACACCCTTGTTGTAAGAAAAATCTTAGAGGAAGAGTTGGCTTATAAGGATAATGCAACCAGGGTAATGTATGATAAGAGTGAATATGAGGGCGCCAAGAATATCCTAAAATTAGACATGGGCTTCGATAGGTCATTACCCCTCAACTCAAGGGTCAGTATATCAATAAAGAATGTGGAAAATGTTTCCCTAGAAAACATAAGCGAAATCCTGGCTGATGTTCACAGGGTATTTATGGATAATGAATGCTATTTTCAGGAATACGGATTATATATTGGGGATTCTGATACCGTTGTAACGATATACGGGGTCACCCCGGAGAATATCGAAAGCGGACAGCTCTTAGACCTGCTTCAACAGGCAAAGGATTACAGGGATGATATTGTACTTGAGAAAAACGGGGATAAAATGGATGATGGTAGAGGAATAACAGTTTTTATTAAGACCAAATAATGGGGAATCAATTAATGCCAACGGATAAACGGGGACGTATGACAGATCAGGTACGTCCCCTTTTGTCACCCGTTTGTTATCTCAAAGTATTTCTTCCCCCAGTAATTCATTTATAGATTCTTTACTATAATTTATTACGAGTTCATCCGGAAAGTTTACTTTTTCGGCGACTTGGGTGCAATTAGAAAAATTACCGATATCATAAGAAATATGAGAATCGCTACCAAATATAACTTTGACCTCATATTTTTTGCAGAGATTTAAAATAGTCTTGGCATTTTCGTGGACCCCCTGCCTGTAGCTATCCCGGCGTAGGGATGTATTATTGATTTCAAGGGCTACATTATATAATTTAGAAGCCTGCACTATGGTTTCATAATCCATAGGATATCTGGAATCGTCAGGGTGGCCTATAATGTTTACACGACCGTTTTTCATTGCTCCCAAAATAGCGTTGGTGTTCTCTTCTTTTGTACCGGGTTCTATACAGGGGGGATGCAGACTGGCTATGACATAATCCAGCCTTTTAATGGATCTAAAGGGCATATCTATGTTTCCTTCATAATCCATAATGTTGGCCTCCGCACCCTTTAACAGGATTATCCCGTCTATTTCTCTGGGTACTATAAACATATTGGAAAAGTGGAATATATTGGCACCACCCGGCAAACCGGGTGCATGATCCGAGACACCTAAAATCTTGATTTTTTTCTTCACGGCTCTTGATATCAGTTCTTCCATGGTACTATAAGCGTGCCCGCTGGCAACGGTGTGATTATGCAAATCTGCTAGTATTTTCATAAGTATAACCTCGTTTCAAATTCTGTTTAACTTTTAATGCGATATTAAAGTCACATTTCATATATATAATTTTTGGGATAGAGAAGGCAAGATGACAAACTGAGTACGTTCCTTTTATCAGTGCCCCTTTTATCACAATGCGATATTAAAACTTTGTTCCTACAAGTTATATTTTTTAAATAGATGGTACCCTAGTTGCGCTGATATACCTATTCCCAGGCTCAGTATGGCAAATGCAAATAGGGAAAGGAGCCCTATAAGGTCTCTCCAATCTGATGCCTCTTGTAAAAACGTACGATACATCAGGGCAAAACCGACAACCAACCCGATTATAAAACTTGTATAAAGGATTTTAAGTTTATATAACATTAATAACGAAATTATTACGCCCACCAGAATTGAAAAACCTGCAAATGCTATGATGTTTTTCGTAACGATTTCATTTCCCAATATAAATTTTATCCCTACAAAAAGTAAAACGAAAGATAGAGTAGCTACAATAAATCCTACTATCAGGTAATCCCTTTTATCTGATTTCGACAAGAATATCATCTCCTGTTAATGTTTTTCTGTGACAAAAGTGTGACAAAAGTATGTGACAAATTAGGTACGTCCCCCTTTGTCACCCCTTTGTCACATGAAATGGTTGGAGTCATTCACCTTTAATATAGTCTATAGTATATATGCCAAAATATCCAGAGTTTATTATATTTCCGCATAGCATTTTGATGAAAGTTATGCCTATTTTGTGTATAAGCCTTTACAATCTTCCAGAAATGGTATAATATTTAAAGCACGGGCAGAGTAGATATTATGCGTCAAGTATTGTGGGATGGGAAGTTGCTCACAAGCGAAAAACAGTACTGATAATACTGTTTGCGGCATGATATCGCATCCGCTGCATATTAGAGAATCTATTACCCTTTTCTCTTATGTGGGGCTACTGCCTAACTTAAGAGAAAGGAGGTGTAGATGATGAGTAACGAAAATGTTTCTTCGATACAAAAAGCTATAACCGGGAACAAGTTATCGACAAGAACTTTAGCTTTGGCGGCCATATTTGCAGCTATGAATATTATACTGACAAGGGCCGGGGTTATCATGTTGTTCGGCGGCCTCGTTCGGCTCAGTTTCGGCAAAGCTCCTTTAATTTTATCAGGATTGCTTTTGGGTCCGTTTGCCGGGGGTTTAGCCGGTTTGGTAGGGGACGTGCTTGGGGTTATCATCAACTCCCATGGTGCTCCCATGATTCATCCCGGTTTTACACTTAGTTCTGTCTTAACCGGAGCGCTGCCGGGTATAATTGTCATCCTGAGTGGCAAAAAAAGGTCTTCACTATTCAATGTGATTGTCTCCAACATTGTCGTGTTGATTTCGGTAAACTTTGTTTTAGACGCCATATGGCTTTCGCAGATGTATGGCAACCCTTACTTAGCTGTATTTTACACCAGACTTGTTCCTCATATTATTATCGGCATAGTAAACATTCTCATAACTTATCCTTTACTTAAGAGTTTGGTAAAAGCAGGTTTGGCATCAGACACTGTAAAAAATTATAAAACAAGCATATAAGTTCAGGGTGCAGGGGTAGCGCCCTGGTAATCAGAAAAACATCCTACAGGTAAAAAGTACCTGTAGGATGTTTTTATGTTATATAGTTTTGGATTTAATAAGTACCGTGTTGCCCGGATGGTTTGCTTCCAATGTCAATGGGGCAATCAAAAATAGCAAGCCATTATGAGAAAAATAGGAAAGGGAGGAAAAGGCTGTCGGCAAATTTCGTTTGAAAAAGGATAGCGATAGTGATAAAATAAGGGCAAGCAAATAAATTGTTGTGGTTGAAAAATAAAACGAAAAGGGGAGATAATGAAATGAAGAGGCTGTTACTTATTACGTTGCTGATAATTTGCATGCTTCCTATAGTGGGTTTTGCGTCGGCAGGGGCATCTTACTGGCAAGACATGAAGCAAATCTATGAATGGAACGCTATGGAAAGCAAGTCAGAAGCCGAACTCAATTTACTTATTCCTGATATGGATATCGACTATCAATTTAAAGTTTATGTCAATTCAAAATCAAGCCTTGACGATTTTGGTTCATATTCCGAGATAAAGATAGAAGATGTGAAAGGGAACCTGAATATACCTGTAATAAAAATGTATACCGACGGTTCGGATATCTACATCAACAAAGAAGTCGTACTTGCACTTCTATCGGCAATAGGCATGGCAGATGATGTGGAAATAAAAGAAGAATATGTTATGTTAAAAAATGACCAAGTTGATGTAGACATTGATTTTAAGAATTTGTTAAATGATATGCTGGGATTTATAGACAAAATCGATTTGGGCGTAGATTTAAACATGGAAAAGGAAGGCAACACATATACCTTGACAGTAGAATCAGATGAATTGGTTGATCTTTTAGACGCATATATAAGATATGTTATCGAAAATATCGATGAATTGCCCGATAGTCTATTGCAGGGACAGGAGATTGTATTAACAGAAGCGGAAAAGCAAGAAGCATTAAAAGAGTACAATGCTTTTGTTAGCCAGTACAAGGATATTGCGAAGATGTTCATCAAGGGAAGCAAATTTTACATGCAATGCACATTTGAAAAGGATAAATATACCGAAGATTCCCAATTGGATATCAAAACACCTTTAGGCAGTTTAAATATGAACACAGTATCCACTACTTCCAAGTTAGAGGCAGCCGGCTTTGAACTACCAACATCGGTAATGGTAATTACGACGACAGAACTGGGAGAGTTAATAGCAAGTAAAATTGTCGGGGTAACTGATGGCGGGTTAAAAGCTGTTATTGGACTTGACGGTGCCTATGTGAAATTCAGTGAATCTGGTTTAGAGGAAGGTAAGATTCCGCTTCAAATTATAGATGACAGGGCTTATATCTCGATAAAAGACGCTGAAAAACTACTCGGTGTAAAATTGGAAGGCCTGGAAGACTCATTCCACGTGAGGAGACTGGATGATTATGGTTTCCGTGTGGAATGGAATGAAGAAAGTAGAACGATAGAAATTTACTAATATCATAAGTTAGAGGCCAGGAGTTAAAAAACATAGGATTTATCTTGCAAATTGAATTAGATTTTATAAAAGGGCGGTCTTTGACCGCCCTTTTGAAGCATTGGGGAAGGTAGGTTGTGTGAAGATTGTCATTGCTATGAAAGCACTACAATTTTGTCATCCTGAGACGTACAGAATAAGTTTGACCCGCGAAGGATCTGTATTTCAAGCTAGTCTAGATTCTTCGTGAGCATAGTTAATACTGCCTGTCTCAGAATGACAAAGAATGGGAAAAGTGCTTTTTCACACAGTCTGACGCTTCACTTCGTCCCCAATGCAATAAAATACATAAAGGAGCCGGAACAATGAAAACACGTCAAGAAGCTTATGATTTGCTCACAAAATATAACAAAGACAGCAGTCTTATAAATCATGCACTTGCAGTCGAAGCTGTTATGCGTTATTTTGCGAAACAGTTTGGGGAGGATGAGGAATATTGGGGCAATATCGGATTGGTTCATGATCTTGATTATGAATTATATCCGGAAGAACATTGTCACAAGACCAAGGAGATCATGGAAGAGGAAGGAATAGATGAAGATATTATAAAGTCAGTAATGTCTCACGGTTGGAATATATGTACCGATATAAAGCCTGAACATAAAATGGAATTGGTTCTTTATACAATTGATGAGTTGACAGGTCTTGTTGCTGCAACGGTTTATGTACGGCCGAGCAAGAGCATAATGGATCTTGGGGTTAAGTCTGTCAAGAAAAAATTTAAATCATCAGGTTTTGCCGCCGGGGTCAATAGAGAGATTATATCTTTGGGTTGTGAATTGTTGGACATGGATTTGGACACTGTCATCCTTTGGACAATAGAAGGCATGAAGGCAGTGGCCGAAGATTTAGGGCTTATAGGGGAATAAATGCAGTGGGGACGGTTCCCGGTGCACCCTGCTTTAACAACAATACAGAGTAGGGTGCACCGGGAACCGTCCCCACTGCACACAGAGTAGGGTGCACCGGGAACCGTCCCCACTGCATTCCTAAAAGTTAAGGTTATAACACTTGACTTTTTCGGGTAAACACACTATAATAATGATAATGATTATCAGTAACAGTTCCGGCAATGAGATCTTAAAATTTAAATTGCTCTATATTAGGCAGATTAAGGGGGCGCTAGTACGTTGAACTTATTGTTAACACAATTAAAACCCGGGGAAAAAGGAAAGGTAAAACAAATAGATGCATGTAGGCGCGCAGCCAGAAGGTTATATGAAATGGGCTTTAATATCGGGACCAATTTCGAGGTGGTAAAAAACGACATAGGACCGATTATAGTTTCTTTATTTGGACATAAAGTTGCTGTGGGGCGCGGATTGGCACAAAAAATAATTGTAAATCAACCGGATTAAATTTTTGGTTTTATTTTTGATAGATGACAACATCATATGCAAAAGGGGGTGGACAGTTGAATACTATTGCTTTGGTAGGTAACCCTAATAGCGGGAAAACTACACTATTTAATGCACTCACGGGCTCCAATCAGCACGTGGGGAACTGGCCCGGGGTCACTGTGGAAAAAAAAGAGGGAAAGTTTAAATTCAATGGGAACACATACAATGTAGTGGATTTGCCGGGCACCTACAGTTTGGGTGCTTTTTCCGAGGATGAAATGGTGGCCAGGGACTTTATTCTCAAAGGGAACCCGGACGTGGTGATAAATGTGGTGGACGCTACTAATATTGAAAGAAATCTATATTTAACTTCCCAGTTATTGGAGATGGGGGTTAAGGTTATTGTAGTTTTAAATATGATCGATGAGGCGGAAGCGAAAAATATACAGTTCGGTATTAAAACCCTTTCAAAAAAATTGGGTGTGCCCGTAGTTACAACGGCCGCATCCAAGAGGAAGGGCATAAAGGAATTGATAGAGGAGATTGTCAGGGTAATAGATGGAGAAATGGATTTAAAACCCAGTATATCCTATGGCGATAAAATAGACAGGGAAATAAAGACTATAAAAAAACTCCTATCCGGTAAAACATTGGAATATCCCCCAAGGTGGATCGCCATAAAATTAATTGAGGGGGATCAATATGTACATGATCTTGTCAGTGAAAATAAGGCTTTAAGTTCCGACAGCGAGTTTGGGGATGTCCTTTCCGCTGTAAAGGAGAATATCGAAGATAATGAATTGGAGATTGTAAATAGAAGATATGAATTTGTGAATGATGTAACCAGGGTTTCTGTTGTCAGGCCTGAGGAAGCGGTAAAAACCGTAACGGATAAGGTGGATAAAATACTGATTCATAAATATTTTGGCCTTCCTATCTTTATATTGATCATGTTTGTATTATTTCAGCTGACCTTTGCTGTTGGTGAGGATTTGCTTGGAGGACTCATGGCTGCCGCAGTGGATGCCGTAGGCCATGCCATAGAAGTTTTCCTTGTCAATATAAATTCACCCGCTTGGATAATAGCCTTTGTTTCGGAGGGGATTATCGGCGGCATCGGGGCGATAATCGAATTCATACCGCTGATAGTGGTTTTATATATGTTGATAGGAATATTGGAAGATAGCGGATATATGGCAAGGGCGGCCTATATAATGGATAATATAATGAGGAAGTTAGGCCTCCATGGGAAAACATTTATATCCATGATAGTAGGTTTTGGTTGTAATGTCCCGGGGGTAATGGCTACCAGAACTTTAGAGAGTAAAAAGGACCGAATGATTGCCATCTTAATCAACCCGTTTATGTCCTGTGGCGCAAAACTTCTGATTTACCTTGTATTTATTGCAGCCTTTTTCCCGAATGGCGGCGGATTGATCTTATTTCTCATATATTTTATAGGAATTTTGGTCGCATTGCTTGTGGGGAAAATATTCAGCAGGACTCTGTTTAAAGGGGAAACAACCGATTTTATAATGGAATTGCCCCCCTACAGAAAACCCGTCCTGAGAAATGTGTTGAGGAATATGTGGGATAATGTATCCGGATTTTTAAAGAGGGCCGGAACCGTTATATTTGCCGTAGTTACTGTTCTATGGATTATGGCGGTATTGCCCGCAGGTGTGGAACCTTACGGGGCGGAAAGTATACTGGGTAGGATTGGGCTGTTTATTGCGCCGATATTTAAACCTGCCGGTTTTGGCACATGGCAGGCAGCAGTGGGATTGTTTTCGGGGATAGCGGCTAAGGAAGCGGTAGTGACTACCTTGGGTATGGTTTATGCCGGGGTTGGGGAAGGCACGGAGCTGATATCTGCAATACAGGGTGCTTTTACTCCCTTAACATCCGTATCTTTTATGGTGATGACTTTACTATATACTCCTTGTGTGGCAACCATAGCTACTATCAAAAAAGAAACCAATTCCGTCAAATGGGCAATATTTGCCATGGTTTATACATTTGCCATAGGATGGACAATGGCTGTTTTGGTGTTCCAAACAGGACGTCTGTTGGGGTTTAGTTAGAATTTAGTTTATGGGGGGATTCTTGTGTTAAAGGAATTATTAGTTGTTATTAAAGAGTCGAGTTATATATCTAAATCTAATATATCTAAAAAATTGAATATATCGGAAGAATTAATAGAAGAAGGCTTTGAACAGCTGATCCGTATGGGTTATATCAAAGAGGATGTCAGGGGGATTAAGTGTGATGTCGGGTGTAGCAGTTGTCCTTACTCTAAATCCTGTGATAAAATGCCCATAAAAACTATTATGATTACCGAAAAGGGAGAACGGTTGTTGGCCAAATAGCCAATTTCTTGTGTCCGCAAATAGAGTGATATGAGGTATATTTTGCCTGTTTCCCCTTTAATATACATTTATAAAGTATGCCCTTCAAGGTAGACAGCTGTAACTACGACAACTGTCCGCCGGGAGGGCATATTTTTTGTATTTGGGGTAAGCCCCGGGAAGGCGTGTCATGTCGAAACTCATTGACAAAACAAGGATTATATTATAGAATAAAATAAAATTTCATAGCTCTCCGAATCTGTTATCCTATGGTTGTTTATTATCTATGGACAACAGATCGATAGGGCATCTTTGGAAACACAGATGCCTCCCATTGCGGAAAGGAGAGGTTGTAACGGTTTTTAAAGAGTCCTTTCTGCAAAAGAAAAGGGCTTTTTTTATTGAAAAGGTAAATATAGGGATAGAAAATACAAACTTTAAGGTAAACGCCCTAAAATAAATCCGACACACCGGTAGGCTGATATCCGGTTTCAGATCAGAAGGCAGGTGACCCTGTTTACTTGCGGGGGGGTTGTTATTTTGAATGAGAAAAGGTATTTTGAACTAGACAGAGGATTTGAAAATATGTCAGGTATCACCTGAAAAAAGGTGTTTTTAAAAAATAAAATATTATGAAGATGGGGGATTTCGATGTTCAAAAAAACAAGATTATCTGCAATTTTAAGCTTGTTCATTGTTATGATTATGGTGTTTTCGGCGGTTTCATTTGCAGACACTGATACATCATTAAATCAAACAAGTGAATGGGTAACCAAGGGTTGGAAGCGTTTGTATAAGGAACAGGAATTTCAACCGGACAAGAATTTAACAAGGGCCGAAGTTGTAGCCTTGGTTAATTCTTTGCTTAATTTTAAGGAAGAAGGCGAAATAGATTTTTCCGATGTGCCTGCTGATTCCCAATATTACAGAGAAGTATCCAGGGCTGTTAAAGCAGGCTATGTAATAGGAAGGGGCGGCGGCATATTTGACCCCGAAGGCGAAATCAACGGTGCAGAAATATGTATGATAATAGCAAGGATACTGGAGTTGGATTTGGACAGTCAGCCGGACGAAGTGTTGCAGTTTAAAGATGCCGATGATGTGCCCAAGTGGGCTGTAGGGGCGGTAGAAAGCCTGGTGAAAAAAGGACTGAGAAAAGGCAAAAACAAAGTAAAATCCCTAGAAAATTTAACAGGTTCGGAAGTTGTAGAATTGTTGGAACAATTCTTTGTTGAAACCGGGGTCCCGGAAACCGAAGGACCAAAGAGGGAAGAAGAACCTGCAGAACCTAAGGAAGAAGTACCCGCAGTCCAAGAGGAAGGGAAGGGTGGAGGAAAATCCCCGCTCAATTTTCAAGGTGCTTTCCTTGTGAGCATCGATGGTGATAAATCCACAGAATTAGGAAAACTTGAAGATGGTTATAGCCAAGGTGCGATTATCAAGCTGGTGTTTGACAGGGGTATTGTCAGGGAGCACTGGGAAAATAATCAACAACAGATCAGATTACAGGCCAACAATGGAACCGTTTTGAAGAGTGAAGTCTTCAGAATTGAAGGAGCAGATGGCGAAAAGTCCCATATTTTTATTAAACCTATAGATGAGTTAAAATCAGGCAAGAGCGCAAATATTATAATAGGCGAAGACCTAATGGCAAACAACGGTAACACATTAGGCAAAGAGGAAATTATCAAATTTTCCATTAAATAATTTAGTGATGAGGGGCCACAGAGATGTAGTAAAGTTTAAGCGGGAGACCAAAGGTCTCCCCTATATCTTCATTATAAGGCAGAAGCAGCCATCGGACAATGGGCCAACTGTTGTTCTGTTGTCGCCTAACAATCGTTAAACTATTGTTCAACCATTGTTCAGCTATCGTTCAAAAAGAGGGGGAAAAAATATGAGAAACAAATTCGGATTATGGGTTCTAATCCTTTTTATTTTTATGAGCATTCCTTTTGCATATGGCGAAGAAGCGGTTACCGAAAAGAAGGAAGGGAAAAGCGGGGCCTTTGATTTCATAGAATCTACACCTGTAAATTCTGCTAAGGATGTCGAACTTGACGGACAGATAAAATTATTATTCAACAAAAATGTGGTGAATTTCACCGTCAAAGATAACAATGAAAAATGTTTCAGTATTAAAGATGCAGGAAATAAGGAAGTACCCATAGATGTGATTTTTGCGGATGACCAGGTAGAACCGGACAAGAAAAGGGAAATTATACTGTGCCCGAAGAAGCCCTTTGATGAAAACACTACCTATGTTATACACATTTCGCCGACACTTAAGGCTAAAAATGGGGATAGTTTAGATAGGGATGTGGCTATTTCTTTTACCACATTATCCTTGCAACCAAAGGAGGATAGCCCTCCACCCGAGGAGAAACCCAAGGATAAACCTGTTGTAAAAGATGCCGAAAAACCCGCAAGTACCGAACCCGTTGGAAAAGACGTTGAAAAACCTGCAAGTACCGAACCTGTCCAAAAACAGGAAGAATCGATAGCAGGTAAAGAAAAGGAAACAGACAATGTCGGCCGGGATGGAAATGACACCGATGTTTCCAACGATAACCCTGAAGATACAAATAAGGATGCCGATTTATCGAAGGGTGAGGGTTCCAATTTGGAATCAGACGCAGAGTCGGATGATGCTGGTGATGACATTAATGAACAAAAAGATTCCGGTATTACTTCAAAAAAATATATATGGATAATAGCTGCAGGGGTTGTTTTGGCCTTGGTATTTGTTTTCAGAAGGAAAGCATAAACGTAAAAAGGGAGACATTGATGAAGAAAAAAATATTGTACGCGAGTATATTTATATCTCCTATCATATTGGCATTTTTAACACTTTTTATAGGCAGGTATCCTGTGCCTATAAGGGATATGCCGAGGATATTCGCTTATCCGTTTTTAAAACACAGTGGTGAAATAGATGACACATATTATGCAATTATCTGGAGTATCCGCATGCCCAGGGCCATACTGGCTGCACTGGCAGGAGCATCATTGGCCGTAAGCGGCGCAGCATTTCAGGGCTTGTTTCATAATCCCCTTGTAAATTCCGGTATGTTGGGGGTCAGTTCGGGAGCGGGTTTCGGTGCGGCCTTGGCTATACTTCTGTTTAATAATTATTCATATCATATATATTTTTTCGCCCTGTTGTTCGGCGGGCTGGCAGTACTGCTCAGNTATACCATAGGGCGNATTTATAAAACGACTCCNACAATCATGTTGATATTGGGCGGGGTCATAGTATCTTCTATGTTTTCTGCTCTTATTTCCTTTATTAAATATGTTGCGGATCCTTATAACAAACTGCCTGCCATCAC
>JGI24711J26586_10002794_pt1 | contig 12169 bp, 7 predicted proteins | sample BioPla3DNA1_FD_26586 | JGI IMG/M metagenome (IMG submission 26586)
GGCGAATATTTTGACAGATCTTTCACGCTCATATGCCCTGTACAGCCCTGGGAGCTGGATCGGCGTGCCCGCATTTTGTAAATCTCGAATTGTTCCTGGGGCAGCCGATGTTAGCCGGGACCAATTCCCCGGCATTCCCGTCCTGGCAAGCCTCCGTAGGTAGCACCCAGGCCCGGATTCTTGGCATTTTGGTCCTTGGAGGCCTCCGTGGGTAGCACCCAGGCACTGATTCCTGGCATTTTGGTCCTGGGAGGCCTCCGTGGGTAGTGCCCAGGCCGCTCAGCGTAATGAGGGTGGCTAAAAAGTCAGAATAGGCGGCCGAGAATTCAATAATTGAATTTAAGGTAGACTCAAGCTCGAACAAAAAACAACAAAATAGGGCTGGCCAATGCTCAACTTCGAACAAAAACGACAGACTTAATCTGGAACAAAAACGGCAGGCTCGACAGAGGAGAGGCTCGGAAAGTAAACTGAAAGCAGGCTTGGAGAAAAGTCAATCAAAGTTAATCAACAGAGTCAACTTTCTTCGGTCTCAAGACGGAAAAGTAGTCAACCAAAATCAGGCAACTACACAATCGCAGCCCGCTCAAGGAGTGAATATTCTGCACACCATCGAGCGCAAAGGGCTGGTTTTCAGTCTAGACGCCCGCAAGGTGTGACGGAATTTTCACACCCTGGGATCGTAACCTGCTCTACAAGCCTCCCGGAGGCATCTTGGCTGCTCAAGGAATGAATATTCCAACACTCCTTTTATCGCAAGGGCTTGACAATCAAGCGTAGCTCGCCCAAGGAATGAATATTCTGCACACCTTCACAGGCGGGGCGAGTTCCCGGGTTGGGCTCCTGGAGCGGTAATGAAATGAACTACTATCACACAGGGTTTTGCATATGGTGCCAAAAGTGCTGGCTAATGCGAAGATGTTCGAGGTGCAGGCGGCCTGTTTTTGCAGGTGGTGCCAAAAAGGGCCGGCCAAGACTTTTTTGGCCGGCCCCGTGAGAATGCGTTGAGGCTTTGGCTGTCACCGGAGCGCGACGGGGAGGCCGCGTCAGGTGTCGGGCCGGTTGCTCGGTTCGTCGACCTCCCAGTCCGCCCGCTTCCCGTGGTAGGGCGGCGCTTCCCGTGGTAGGGTGGCGCTTCTCGCCCGGGAGGCCGCGTCAGGTGTCGAGCCGGTTGCCTTTCTTGTCGTAAATTTCATTCTGCAGGACGGTGAAGTCGGTGACCTCGACGAGATCGATCTTGCACTTGTACTTCCGCTTCCATTTGCCGTAGAAGGAATTGTTGCCCAGAAGTGTCGTGTTCCTCCGAAGGTAGGCTCCGAGAATCGGACTGACCTTCAGCACGAGGGAATGGATCCCTTTCTCCGCACAGTAGGCGATCTTTCGCTCGATCTGCTCGTCAATGACGACGCTCGAGAAAATCTTGCCGGTGCCGTGGCAGGCCGGGCAGGTCTCGGCCGTGTTGATCTCCGTCACGGGACGAATCCGCTGGCGCGTGATCTGCATCAGGCCGAATCTGGTGAGCGGCAGCACGTTGTGCTTGGCGCGATCTCCCTCCATGAGCTGCAGCATGTACTTGTGCAGCTCGTTGCGGTTCTCTTGGGAATCCATGTCGATGAAGTCGACCACTATGATTCCCCCCATGTCCCGAAGGCGCAGCTGCCGGGCGATTTCTTCCGCGGCGATCTTGTTGACCTCGAAGGTGTTCTCCTCCTGGTTGGAAGTCTTCGCGCGGATCCCGCTGTTCACGTCGATCACATTCAGGGCCTCCGTCGTCTCGATGACGAGATAGGCGCCCTGCTTCATCGGCACCACCTTGCCGAACGAACTCTTGATCTGGCGGGTGACCTCGAAATGGTCAAAAATCGGTTCCTTGCCCTCGTACAGCTTCACGATCTTCTCCTGATCCGGCGAGATCAGGGCGATATACTTCCTTGTCTCCTCATAGATGTTCGCATCGTTCACATAGATGTTCGAAAACGAATCGTTCAGGAGATCCCTGAGAATTGTGGTGGTCTTGCTGTACTCGGTGAAGAGCAGTTGCACGCCTTTGGATTTCGCGATCTTTTTCCAGGAAGTTTCCCACTTCTCGATCAGAGACTTCAACTCCGCGACCAGCACCGCGGCNTTTTTGCCNTCGGCTGCCGTGCGGATNATGGCTCCGTAGTTCTTGGGGAGAATGCTCCGGACCAGTGTCTCGAGCCTTNTNTTTTCTTCCTTCGAGGCGATTTTCTGGGAGATGCTCACCTTCTCGGCGAAGGGCATCAGTACAATGTTGCGTCCTGCCAATGAAATTTCCGCAGTCAGTCTGGATCCCTTGGTGGAAATCGGTTCCTTGACGATCTGCACGATCATCATCTGGCCCACCTTCAACTCGTTCTCGAGCCGTCCCTCCTTCTCCAGGATGGGACCGAGTTTGATCTTGGAATACAAGCTCCTGAGATCCGAGTTGGGGTTGCTCTTGCGCACGAACTCGTCGAACGCNTTGAAATACAGCCCCAGGTCCAGATAATGAACGAAACCTTCCTTCTTGTCCCCGATGTCCACGAAGGCAGCNTTGAGCGCGGGAAGAATCTTCCGCACNTTTCCGAGGTATACATCTCCGACGGAAAAGTTGTGCCCTTTGCTGGACTCCTTGTTCAGTTCAATCAGCCGGCGGTTTTCCATCAGCGCGATTTGAACCTCGTTCGATGTGACATCGACAATCAGATCTTTTTCTGAATTTTCAGACTCCATAAGGAAATAACAATGGTATAAATAGTAATAAAGGCTGTACCGGACTTCCGGTCAGCCTTTTCTTCTAGCAGACTGCTAAAATGGCAGACACAGAAGACTATTTCTTCTTGTGTCTATTTTTGCGCAAGCGTTTTTTACGCTTGTGCGTAGACATTTTATGTCTTTTCCGCTTTTTACCGCTTGGCATAAGGTATTTATTTAGCTATTCTTGACCGCGGCAACGAATGCCTTCGCCGGTTTGAACGCCGGAATGTCGTGCGCGGGGATGATCATCGTCGTCTTCTTCGTGATGTTGCGAGCAGCCTTTTGGGCTCTGTGCTTGATGATGAAACTGCCGAAACCGCGGAGATACACCGGTTCTTTTCTGATAAGCGAATCTTTCACAGTCTTCATGAAAGCCTCGATAACGTTCTGCACTGCGATCTTTTCAATGCCGGTTGCCTTGGCAACTTCGTTTACAATTTCTGCCTTTGTCATAGTATTAAACGTAATTTAAAGAAGTTATGCAAATCCTTTGTATTCAGATTGCGGGATGCAAAAATAGAGTTATTTTTTTAATATTCAAAATCATAAGCAGAAATTTTTGTGGCATGGAGATTGACGATATTCCCTAGTAGTAACCGCAACCCCTCTCTCGCTGCCAGATTGGCAGGGAGAGAGTGTCCGCGCAAAATGAATATGATTGAAAATGAAAGTTGATAAAAATACAGATTTCCAGTTTTCCAGCGGAGCTCAGGTGAGCATCATCCCCGTCCTTCAGGGCGAAGACCAGATGAAGGTGGATCCGACCGAACTGCCGGAAACCCTTCCCGTGCTCGCCCTGCGGAACGCCGTCCTCTTCCCCGGCGCCGTATTTCCGATCATCATCGGGCGCGAGAAATCGATCCGGCTGATCAGGGATGCCGAGAACAGCGGCTCCTTCATCGGCACCGTTCCCCAGAATGACATCTCCGTCGAAGACCCCAAGGAAAAAGACCTCTATCAATACGGTACCGCTGCCCGGATCATCCGGATTCTGGACATGCCGGACGGAACCATCACGGCCATCCTACAGGGAGTCAAGCGGTTCCGCCTGCAGGGCATCCTCGCCTACGACCCTTACATTACCGCCAAGGTGCTGTACCTCGAAGACGTGGTCCCCGCGGACGACAACGACACCCGGGTGATCGCCGAATCCTTGAAGGAACGCGCTGCCACGATCATCAAGGCCTCGTCCTTTGCCCCCCGTGAAGCCATCGGCGCCCTCAAGTCCATCGACAATTTCGTGTTCTTGGTGAATTTCATCGCCACCACGGTCGAAGTCGAGAATTTTCCCGAAAAGGTGGACCTCCTCCGCTACGAAGATCTGAAAGTCCGCGCCATGAAGCTCCTCACCGTGCTGGACACCCAGATTCAACTGCTCAAGATCAAGCAGGAAATCAACCAGAAAGTGAAGTCCGACATCGATCAGCAGCAGCGGGAGTTCTACCTGAACAACCAGCTCCGCACCATCCAGGAAGAGCTCGGTATGGATGAAGAAGAGGAATTCGTGAAGCTCCGCGCCCGCGCTGCCAAGAAGAAATGGCCCAAGGAGGTCGGCGAGACCTTCGAGAAGGAACTTACGAAACTTGAGAAGTACAACCCCTCTTCTCCGGACTACAGTATTCAGTACAACTACCTGGAATTTATGCTCGACCTGCCCTGGGGACACTTGTCCAAGGACAACCTGGACCTCAAGCATGCCCAGAAGGTACTCGACCGCGATCACTTCGGCCTCGAGACCGTGAAGGACCGCATCATTGAATATCTCGCTGTCCTGAAGTTGAAGGGGAATATGAAATCCCCGATTCTCTGCCTTTACGGGCCTCCCGGCGTCGGCAAGACGAGTCTGGGCAAGTCGGTCGCCAAGGCCCTGGGCCGGAAATACGTCCGCATCGCCTTGGGCGGCATGCACGACGAGGCGGAGATCCGCGGCCACCGGAAAACCTACGTGGGTGCCCTTCCGGGCCGGATTCTCAATAGCATCAACAAGGCGGGCACTTCGAATCCGGTGATCGTTCTCGATGAAATTGACAAGGTCGGCAAAGACTTCAAGGGGGATCCGTCCTCCGCCTTGTTGGAAGTCCTGGATCCGGAGCAAAATGTCGCCTTCCACGACAACTACCTGGACATTGACTACGACCTCTCCAACGTGCTCTTCATCACCACCGCGAACACCGTGTCCACGGTGCACCCCGCCCTCCTCGACCGGATGGAACTGATCAACGTGACCGGCTATCTCACCGAAGAGAAGATGGAGATCGCCAAACGCTATCTTGTTCCGAAGCAGCTTGAGGAACACGGCATCGGCCGCCGTGAACTCCGGATCGACAAGAACGCTCTGATGAGCATCATTAATGAATATACCCGGGAGTCCGGCGTACGCGGACTGGAGAAAAAGATCGCCAAGATCATCCGGGTGACCGCCAAGAAGATCGCGATGGGCGAGAACTACCCGGCCGTGATCAAGCGGGAGCACCTCAAAGAATACCTCGGTCTGCCGACCAACTTCCATGATCTGCAGAAGGGCAACGAAGCCCCGGGCGTGGTCACCGGCCTGGCCTGGACCCAGATGGGCGGGGAAATCCTCTTTGTGGAGAGTTCCGTCAGCAACGGCAAAGGCGTCATGACCATTACAGGCAATCTGGGCGATGTGATGAAGGAATCCGCCACCATCGCCTACCAGTACATAAAGGCCCATCCCGAACTGGCCAAGATTACCTCCAAGCAGTTCGCGTCCAAGGATATTCATATCCATATTCCGGAAGGGGCCGTCCCCAAGGACGGGCCTTCCGCAGGTATCACAATGGTGAGTTCGATGGTCTCCGCCTTGCGCGGGGAAACCGTGAAGCATGGGATTGCCATGACCGGGGAGATGACTTTGCGCGGCCGGGTACTGCCGGTCGGGGGCATCAAGGAGAAGATCCTGGCTGCGAAGCGGGCCGGGGTGACCACGATCGTCATCTCGGAAGACAACCGCAAGGACATCGAGGACATCAAGCCGATCTACGTCGAAGGTCTTACCTTCCAGTATGTCCGCACGATCGGAAACGTCATGGAGCAAATCTTCACTTGATTTCGGAAATATTCGCTATTTTTACCTCATGGAAGTAAAAATAGAAGAAAGTTGGAAACGCGCGCTGCAAGGGGAGTTCGAGAAACCCTACTTTGCGGCGCTCGTGCGTTACCTCCATCAGGAGAAGGCCTCAGGCGCGAAGATCTTCCCGCCGGGCAGCCAGATTTTCAAAGCCTTCGAACTGACCCCATTGGATCAGGTCAAGGCCGTGATCCTGGGGCAGGACCCTTACCACGGCTACGGTCAGGCCATGGGGCTGAGTTTCAGCGTCCCTGATAATATACCCGCCCCGCCCTCGCTCAAGAACATCTTCAAGGAAATCGAGGACGACCTGGACATCCGGATGAGCGGGCGTCCCAACCTGGAGGCCTGGGCTCGGCAGGGAGTGTTGCTGCTCAATGCGATCCTGACGGTCCGGGCGGGGGAGGCGGCCTCCCACCGCGGCATCGGCTGGCAGGAATTCACCGATGCCGTGATCCGCACGATTTCCGAGCGCTGCGACGGGGTCGTGTTCCTCCTGTGGGGAAACTTCGCAAGGGGCAAGGCCGCGCTCATCGATTCCGCCCGGCACCTCGTGCTCGAAGCGGCGCATCCATCCCCGCTGGCGGGCGGCGCCTTCTTCGGATGCCGGCACTTTTCCAAGACAAATGNCTATCTGCGTTCAAGGGGAAAGGCTNCGATCGATTGGAAAATNTGATCGCGCGGGACTACTTTTTTTCCAAATGTGCAACTTCTTGTTTATATTTGTNAAATCGTCACGGACTTCGCTCTTGGATTGGAGCCGTCCGAGATCTGAATGAAAAAGTCAGACGACCGTGTATTACTGCCTAGACCTCCGGGTCTTGGGAAAGCATTATGTGTTGAAAAATGACGGGTTGTACGTGTATGTTTGAGCAGGCTGTGCGTAAGAAAGAAGACAAGATCCATTGGTACGGGATTCGTGTTTTTTACAACCGGATTTCGCCTTTCAAGGAGGCGCTCGATGAATATTCCATCCGGTACTTCATCCCCATGCACACGGTGGAGAAGCAGATCCGCGGGCAGGAAGTTTCGGTGCACGAACCGCTGGTCGGTTCGCTGGTGTTCGTGCAGACCACGGAGGAGCGGCTTAAGGCCTTGCAGATGAAATTTGCCGGCCGGATTGCATCCTACACGAATCCAGATGACGGGAAGCCTGCGGTAATCCCCGACAAACAGATGGATCAGTTCATGTGGCTCTGCGAACTGCGGGATGTCGGCTTGGAATATTTGGGCGACGATGCGCCGGAGTATCATCAGGGAGACCGGGTCCGGGTTATACACGGGGTCTTCAAGGGTCTTGAAGGTCACATCAAGCGGATTCGCCGCGACCGGAGACTGATCGTTACCGTGGAAGGGGTCGCGGCATTCGCGACGGGATTTATCCCCCCCGCCCATCTGGAAATTATTTCTTGAAAAACAATCAAAAGGCTATGATAATAAAAAGATTCATTTACGTCACATTTGCGCTGGCATTGGCAGTCTCCTGCTCGACGCCGAAGCGGATTTTGTATTTTCAGGACGCTGCGATCGTGAACGGGATGCGGACAATCCCGCACAAGTTGATCACGGTTCGTCCGAAAGACAAGATCTCCATCATCGTGAACACCAGTTCGGAAAAGCTGACCGCGCTGTTCAACCTGCCGTACGTTACCCAACGGCTGGGGCAGAACGTCACCAGCACCATCGGGGGGACGACCGCCTACAGTCAGGGGTATATTTCCGGATATACAGTGGATGAAAAAGGGTGCATCGACTTCCCGGTACTCGGAAGAATCAGGGTGGAGGGTATGACGCGGGATCAGATCGCGCAGACCATCAAGGACGAGCTCAATCGTCAGGGACAGGCCAGCGACGCCGTCGTGACCGTAGAATTCATGAATCTATATTACCAGGTGCTCGGCGAAGTAACCAAACCGGGGCGCTATCCGATTGATAAGGACGAGATCACCGTACTGGACGCCCTCAGCGTGGCCGGGGACCTCACGATCTATGGAAAGCGCAACAATGTGACCGTGTTCCGGAACCAGGACGGCGTGCAGGAATGCCACACCATGGATCTCTGTTCCATGGAAAGCCTGATCAACTCTCCGGCCTACTACCTGCAGCAGGGGGACGTGATCTACGTGGAGCCGAATGGTGTCCGGGCACGTCATTCGACGGTCAACGGCAACAACGTCCGATCCACTTCGTTCTGGATTTCGCTCGCCTCGCTTGCGTCGTCCATCTCGCTTGTTATTATCAACAGTCTCAGCAAATAATCATGGAGAATCTCGAAAACAACACCGCTCCCCAGGAGGAGACCATTCAACTGCGCGCCCTTTTGGATCGCTGCCTGTCAAAATGGCCCTGGTTTGTCTTGTCGCTGGCGGTCGCTCTGCTGCTCGCCGGCTATTATATTCTCAAGACGCCTCCGAAGTACAACACGGTGGCGGAGGTCCAGATCAAATCGGACTCCAAGGGGAAGTCGATCTCGAATGAGATCGGAGACTTCAGCAACCTGGGTATGTTCACGGTTAATTCGAGGGTGCAGAACGAAGTTCGCGCCTTCCAGTCCTCCGACTTGATGACGCAGGTGGTGGAGCGTCTGCAACTCTATATGTCGTATACCAAACCCGGACTTTTCCATCCGATCCTCCTGTACGGAACAACCCTGCCCATCACGGCGGAACTCCTGGACGTGGATGACCAGCGCTCGGCCGCCTTTACGATGCAGGTGGTTGACAGCGTCCTTCAGGTGCGGGATTTCGTGTTGAAAGACGAGAAGTTGGATGCCGAACCCTTGTCCTGTGCCCTGGGCGACACCCTGACGAGTCCGATCGGCCGCATCGTATTCACCAAGACTATGTATTATCCGCAGGAAGGCTTCGGGGAGGAGATAAATGTCGTCAAGTCCGGCAAACGTTCGACCTGCGGGCGGTTTTTGCGCGCGCTGCAGGTAAACCTGAGCGATAAGAATTCCGAGGTAATCAACCTGGCGATCGACGATGTCTCCACTCAGCGCGCCTCCGACATTCTGGGCACCCTGATCAGCGTTTACAACGAGTTCTGGATCAAAGACAAGAACCAAGTCGCGAACTCCACTTCCATCTTCATCACGGACCGTCTGCGCGTCATCGAGACCGAGCTGGCCGGGGTGGACAGCGACATTTCCTCCTACAAATCCACCCACCTGCTGCCTGACGTCGCGGTGGCCGCCAGTATGTATATGAGCCAGAGCACGGTGCTTGACCAGCAGATGCAGGCTCTGAACAACCAGCTCCAGATGGCTCGGTACATCAAGAACTATCTGGCCAACGAAGGAAACCGGTATCTGCCGCTTCCGGCGAATATGGGCATCAACAACCCCAGCATCGAGTCTCAGATCAGCGAGTACAACAGACAGCTGCTCGAACGGAACAACCTGGTCGCCAACTCCGGCGAGAAGAACGTGCTGGTCAGGGACATGGACCAGGCCCTTTCCGCCATGCGGGGTTCCATCGACCAATCCATCGACAATGAGATCGTCGGACTGAACACCCAATACGATAACCTGCAGGCAGCCTCCCGAGAGAACACTGCCCGGATCGCGGCCAACCCGACCCAGGCGAAGCAGCTGCTGTCCGTCGAGCGCCAGCAGACGGTCAAGCAGGCCTTGTACCTTTTCCTCCTGCAAAAGCGCGAGGAAAATGAACTTTCACAAGCCTTTACCGCCTACAATACCCGCGTCATCAAGCACCCGATTTCCGGGCTGGCTCCGGTTGCCCCGCGCAAAGCCAACATTCTGCTGGTTGCCTTCCTGCTGGGCTTGCTGCTTCCGCTTGGAGCCATCTATCTCTTGGAAGTCACTGACACGCGCGTTCGCAGCCGGAAGGATCTGAAACGGCTGAGTCTGCCTTTCCTGGGCGAAATTCCGCAGTTCGCGAAGAAATCCAAGGCTTCGTTACGCGCCTACCGCCGGAAGGAGTACATCGACGGTGATGTGACGATGGTCGTGGAACCCGGCAACCGGAATATCGTGAACGAGGCCTTCCGGGTCATGCGCACCAATCTGGAATTCATGACCCAGAGTGAGGGCGGGAACGTGATCGGCGTCACTTCTTTCAATCCCGGTTCCGGAAAATCCTTTGTTACGCTCAATCTGGCCGTCAGTCTGGCCATCAAGGACAAGAAGGTGCTTCTGATCGACGGGGATCTTCGGAAGGGCTTCACTTCCGCCTTTTTCGGGAAGCGGGGCATCGGTCTGAGCGACTATCTCGCCAAGCGGGTAGATGATGTCCACAAGGTGATCTTCTCTTTCGACAAATACCCGACCCTGCACTTCCTGCCCATCGGGACGGTTCCCCCGAATCCGGCCGAACTGATTGCCGACCAGCGGTTTGCAAAAGCGATCGAGATACTTCGCAAGGAGTACGAATACATCTTCGTCGACTGTCCGCCGATCGACATCGTAACGGATGCCAAGATCATCAACCAGAGCGTCGACAGGACCCTCTTCGTGATGCGCGCCGGCTTGCTGGACAAAGCCCTGGTCCCTGAATTGGAAAGACTCTACAAGACCGGCGAGTACAAGAATCTCGCCTGCATCCTCAACGGGACCGAGTCCGGAGACAGTTACTACGGACGTCTCGGTCGTTATGGTCGCTATGGTCGTTACGGGAATTACGGCTACTACGGAAAAGATTCCGACAAAGCAGTAGCAAAAGCTTCCAAAGACGCCTGACAATGAAGCAAGAGAGAGGTTTGAGGCCTGGTTTCTTTTACCGGGTGGCGAATGCCTATTTTTCTAAATGGACGTTGCCGCACTGGGTGATCCTGTTGATGGATCTGTTCATCATCGCGTTCGTCAGTTATGCGATCTACTGGTATGGGAACGGGTACATCGCGCTGCGCGCGAACTTGAAACCCCTGACAGCGACCATCGCGCTTGAACTGACGGTGTTTCTCATCCTGTTTCGGATTTTCCGGACTTACCGGGGGATCGTGCGGCATTCGTCTTTCCAAGATCTGCACAAGATCCTCCTTGTTTTCCTTTGGGCTCTGCTCGTTTTCTTTGCGCTGGACTTGTTGTGGAGATTTGTGCCGTGCAAGTTCTTCATCCATCTCAGATTTTCCTTTTTTGTTGCGGTCGAAATCATCTCCTGCGGATTGATGTGCCTGTATCGGATTGTGGTGAAATTGATCTTCGATACCTATTTCAGAACCGGAAACGCGAAGAACGTGATGATCTACGGCATCCGCTACGGCGGCGTCGGTCTGGCCGAGGTCATCAGTTCCGAGAAGCCGAAGCGCTTTCAGTTGCGCGGGTTCATTTCCCATGACACCAGTCTGTCGGCGCAGGGGACCTACCTCTTCGGGAAACCGATATTCGATGTCAACCCCCAACTGCCGCAGATCTTGCGGGATCGCAACATCGATGCCGTGTTGGTCGCGCACAATCGGATCGAACGGTTTCGTGAAGACAGCGAACTGCAGGATTACATCTTGAATGCGGGGGTCAAAATCTTCATGTCCCATTTCACGGAAGGGGTAGCGGACGAGGCATCCGCCCTGCGCGAAGTGAGCATCGACGATCTCCTGCCCCGGGACGAGGTCATGATCGATATGAAGGCCATCCGAGAGGCCTTCCAGGGAAAGAAGGTGCTGATTACGGGCTCGGCCGGCAGCATCGGCAGCGAAATCGTGCGCCAAGTTGCCGAGTTGGACCCCAGCGAAATGATGCTGATCGACCAGGCGGAAACGCCCCAGCATGACATCCGCCTGATGATGATGAGCCGATATCCCGAAATCTCCTGCACAACAGTGGTCGCTTCGGTCACGGAACCGGAGCAGATGGAAAAAATATTCCGGGATTTCCAGCCGGTCGTCGTGTTGCATGCGGCTGCCTACAAGCATGTCCCCATGATGGAGGACAACCCCTGTGAAAGCATCCGGAACAATGTTTACGGGACCAAAGTGGTCGCGGATTTGGCGGTCAAGCACGGGGTAAAAAAGTTCGTGATGATTTCGACCGACAAGGCGGTCAATCCGACGAGCGTGATGGGCTGCTCGAAGCGGCTCTGCGAGATCTACGTGCAGAGCCTGAACGAAGCGCAGACTGCTAACCTCGTGCCCGGACATACGCAGTTCGTCACCACCCGCTTCGGCAACGTGCTTGGATCCAACGGCTCGGTCATTCCCATATTCAAGAAGCAGATTGAGGCGGGCGGTCCCGTGACCGTCACGGATCCGAACATCGTCCGTTACTTCATGTTGATTTCCGAGGCTTGCAAACTGGTGCTTGAGGCTTGCGTCAAGGGGCAAGGCGGCGAGATCTATGTCTTCGACATGGGCAAGCCGGTGCGG
>JGI24711J26586_10002795_pt1 | contig 12163 bp, 7 predicted proteins | sample BioPla3DNA1_FD_26586 | JGI IMG/M metagenome (IMG submission 26586)
TTAAATAACCTCTCCGTCGGCAATTGCCGACACCTACGATTTTTGCAAAGCAAAATATCGGCGACAGAGTATTATGAAATAATACTTGAAAGCAAACCTAAGAGGAGAGGCTTTTTGTAAACGTTTTCTATGTTTTGATTTTAATTTAAAAACATAATCTTGTTCTCTATATAATAAAACTTTATTGATGGCGGCAAGCCGCCGGAGGAGGAGTTGGGGTGGGTGGATTTCCCCTATCCCCCAGCCCCTTTCCACTGGAAAGGGGAGCTAAAAACGTAATTATTATATCTACGTTTTTATTTTTTGATTTTATAAAAACAAACCTATATGTTCGCCCTTTTTTTTAGTTTTTTTCTATCTTTTTCTAAACTCTAAACTCTAAGTTCTAAACTCTAAGCTCTAAACTCTAAACTCTAAACTCTAAGTTCAAAGTTCTAAATTCTTCCTTTAATCCGTGGCTAAAATAATGTTTTATCTTTTGATTTTAATATTTATTCATATTTTCCATTATATCACATTGTGTGTGACCAATTTTTCCTATTTGTGACAAAATAAATTATAGATAAGATTTTACTTAAATTTCTTGTCATATAGCTTCCCCTATGATATAATTTATATTATTAAATAATACATTATAAAAGGAGAAAAAATGCTTTACATTGATGGAATATCACTTAATTTACTTAGGGAAGAGCTTGAAACAGAGCTTATAAATAGAAAACTTTCTAAAATTTATCAATACGATATTTATAGTATTTCGCTATTTTTTAATAAAATAAATCTATATTTATCTATAAATCCCAATTTACCAATTATATATATTGCCGAGGACAAAGAGGAAGCCCCTGATATCCCAATGACTTTTTCGTTGGCATTACGTAAATATATTTTAAATAGTATTCTTAAATCAGTGAAACAATATGATTATGATAGGATTCTTGTACTTAATTTTGAGAAATTAGACGAACTTGGAGTTATTAGTAATTATTCTCTAATATTTGAAATAATGGGGAAACATACTAATTTATTTTTATGTGATTCAGATAATAAAATTATTGATATTTTTAAGCGACATTCACTTGATGAAAATAGTATACGTGTACTTTTTACCGGTGCTACTTATGAAAGACCAAATTTAACTAATAAAATTTCCCCTAATAATGTTACAATAGATTATTTTAAAGAGAATATTCATAATGAAAAAGATATTATCTCTAATATTGAGGGGTTCGGATTAGTTAGCGCTAAAGAAGTTTATGAAAGTTATGATTCGTATAATAAGTTCATTGAAAATATAAAATCACCAACTATATATTATGAAGAAAATAAGATTAAAATTGGAAGTTTTATCTATTTAAATCAATTTAATCATCTTGAAAATAAAAAATTTGGATCAATTAATTCCCTTATAAATTACTATATTAAATCTACAATTAATTCAAATCAATTTAATTCCCTATACAATATTCTTATGAAAATTGCCATTGATAATAAGAATAAACTGATAAAAATAATAAAACTTATAGATAAAGATATAGAGAGAAGTCAAAATTACAATGAATATAAAGTTATTGGAGATATTCTCGCTGCCAATTTATATAGTATAAAAACTTATTCTACATCAGTTACTCTCTACAATTTTTATACAGATAGTGATATTAATATTCCCCTTGATAATAGGATTAGCTTAAAAGATAATTTAAATAATTACTATAAAAAATATAATAAACTAAAAAGAGCAATTGATTTTAATGAAAAAAGAAAACAGGAAATTTTATTAGATATTGAATATTTTGAGTCAATTATTATATTTATTGAGCAATCTACAAATATATTAGAATTAAAATCAATAGAAGAGGAACTTTCCGATGGGAAATTTATTAAAAAAGGAAATCAGAAAAAAAAGAAAAAACAAAATGATTCATATAAAAAATATATTTCAAGTGACGGGTATGATATTTATGTTGGACGTAATAATAAAGAGAATGACTATTTAACATTTAAATTTTCTGATAAAAATGATATTTGGTTACATGTGAAAGATATGCCAGGCAGTCATGTTGTCATAAAAAATAATAATATCTCACAAGATATTCCAATTACAACAATTACAGAAGCAGCAAATGTAGCTGCATATTACTCAAAAGGTCGGGAAAATAATAAAGTGGAAGTTGATTATACTTTTATAAAATATGTGAAAAAACCTAATGGTGCAAAACCAGGCTTTACCATTTTCACAAATAGTAAAACTTTAAATGTTCCTCCTAAATTAATTTAGTTATACTTTTTAAATATGAATTAAATTAAGTGATTATAATTTAAAACTTAGTTAAGAGTGATTAGGAAAATTTCTTCTCCATTGGTAATGGTCATAACCAATATTTTTTTGTATTAAAAATATTAATCTTAATGGAGAAGCTTTGAAATAGCAGAGATAAAATTTTAATATTTTAAATGAAGATGAAATTTAAAATAAATTAATCTCAAATAATTAAAATTAACGCGAATGATAATAAATGAATAAAGATTATTTATTAGTGAAAGTTTGTGGAAAAAAAATCCATGGTTAAAACATAATTTTAACCGTGGATGCTGTAGATGGGGTACTCCCCTTGTAAATACTAAAAAAAAATTCTCCAGAGAATTACCGCCANCAATAATTTATTTGCAAAGCAAAAAAATTTAATTCATTGAAGAAAACTATGGAAAGGAGAATTTTTTTATTTTATGAATTTTTTAAAATACACAATATTTATTAAAATATTCCTTATTAATTTCATCTCCTCTAGTCATAATATCTCTAATTAAACCAGAGCTAATATGTTCATACTCTTTATCACAGAAAAAATATACGAAATTTTGTTCTGGGATAAAATCTTTTATTGCATTTCTTAGATTTTCTTCATATTGTAGATCATACTCATTTCTTAAACCTCTAATTAGATATATATTCCCACTTTTACTTAGTTTATTTATCTCACTAATAATAAGTCCGTCATACTCTATTATCTCTCTATTTGCAATTGTTTTAGGCGCTTCATATTTTTTGTTATTAATTTTATCTATATTTTTTCCAAAACCGATAATAACTTTATCAAACATTTTCTCTGCTTTTTGAAGGATATTATAATGTCCCACATGAAATGGGTTGAAACTACCTGGATAAAACCCTATTTTATACTCCTTATTTTCTATAATTTTCACCATAAAAAGTAAATTCTCATTTCCTATTATGTCATACATTTTTTTAAGTAGATCAATTATTAATTCTTTATAAATATAAGTTGGTATCTTTTGGTACTCTTTAAATATATTTTTTTCCCAATTTAGAAGTAAAGTAAAATCTGTTGTGAAGAAAATATTATATTTTAATTTAAAAAACGGATTATCTATACTATTTTTTGATATATTTTCCTGTTTAGAGTTTAAAATCTCTTTTTTAATTGCTTCTTTAAATTTTTTGTCACTGTAATTACAATATTTATCAAAAAATTCATATGATTTTTCCTCATTATCGTCTTTATCTATCTCAAAAACTACATTATGAAATAATATACTTATTATTAATAATTCGTTATACTCCATCATATTTTTTATCATTGATTCTATATGTTCCATATTATGATAATATCTTTTTTCATTATTATATATTAACTGTAATTTCTCACTTGATAAACTAATCTCATATTTTTTTAAAATATCATCAATATCTATCTCTTTTTTTATAATTTTATTATATATTTTCATTTATAAATTCCTCCTATTACAAGGTTATGTACATTCATATTTGATTTTATTCCTAAATAACCTGGCTCTTTACAATATATTTTAAACATTTCGCAAAACTTATCCCTCTCTACCATTCTACCACCTAGATTAAGTTTATAAGGAAGTTCCATACCAAGATCCCATAATTTAAAATCATATATTTGTAGAATCATAGCAGTTGCTAAAAGTTGAATATTTCCACTATTATTTATAGTATGATAACCTGTTAAGCTTGTATAAACTTTCCCAATATTATAACCTATCTCCCCTGCGACGATTTTATCCCCTTTTTTTAATATAAAGCTATGGATTTTCATATTATATTTATAATCATTATAATAAATATCTCTATATGCTTCTACTAAATCCTTATATAACCATGAATCATCATATGTTTTATTTATCATATCAATACAGTATTCAAAATCAGTATTTATAGATATTGTATAATCTTTTAATAATTTTATTATTTTTTTATTAATAATAAATTCTTCTGGTTTCAATATACATCTTCTATGGTGATGTTTAAATAATGTCACCCAATTATCATTTAATTGAGTTGCCATAGGGAGAAATCCTAAGCTTGAACCGATATCCAATGACATTGGATCAAATCCATATTTTAGTACAGACTCACAATCTAACTCATCTAATATTTTAAATGCTTCCATAATTTCCATCTCATTTTCAGCAATTGGAATCAATTTATCAGATACTGCTACCTTAATATTTATCACCTTCCATTTAAAAAGAAACTGACTAATTTATATAGTCAGTTACAATTTATATTATACATTAAATCTAAAATACATTACATCTCCATCTTTTACAATATATTCTTTCCCCTCTAGTCTCATTACACCTTTTTCTTTTGAACCGTTCCATCCATTATTTTTTATAAATTCATCAAATGCAACAACTTCTGCTCTAATAAATCCTTTCTCAATATCACTATGAATTTCCGAAGCTGCTTTCGGTGCAGCTGTATTTAACTGCACAGTCCATGCACGTACTTCTTGTACACCTGCTGTGAAATATGTAATAAGCCCTAACAATTTATATCCAGCTCTAATTAATCTATTTAATCCTGGTTCCGTCACACCTAATTCCTCTAAAAACATAGCTTTATCCTCTTCTTCTAGTTCTGATAATTCAGATTCCACTTTTGCAGATACAATTACTACCTCTTCACTAAATTGTTCTGCATATTTTCTTACCTCTTCCACATATTGATTTCCAGTTGCAAGTTCACTTTCACTTACGTTTGCTGCATACATCATCGGTTTTAATGTTAGAAGTTGATATTGTTTTATAGCGTCTATCTCTAGTTCGTTAAGATCCAAAGTTTTTAATAAATTAAAGTCTTCTAAATGGACTTTCGCTTTTTCCAATACATCATTAATAGTTTTTGCTTCTTTATTTCCACCTTTTGCCAGTTTAGCGTATTTTGCTATCCCTCTATCCACAGTATCAAGATCTGCTAATATAAGTTCTGTATTAATTGTCTCTATATCTCTAATTGGATTTACATTTCCTTCGACGTGTACAATATCTCCATCATCAAAACATCTTACAACTTGACATATTGCTGCAGTATTTCTAATATTTGATAGAAACTGATTCCCTAATCCTTCCCCTTTTGATGCACCTTTCACAAGTCCTGCAATATCTACGAACTCAACAGTTGCTCCAACAGTCTTTTTTGGGTTAATTACTTTTTCTAAGTCTTTTAATCTCACATCTGGAACAGAAACCATTCCTACATTTGGTTCTATTGTACAAAATGGATAATTTGCCGCTTCAGCTGCACCTGCCTTTGTAATTGCATTAAATAATGTTGATTTCCCAACGTTTGGCAATCCAACTATCCCTATTCCTATCATCTTCTATATTCCTCCTAAATTTATTTATATTTTATTTTTATAAGGTAAATTATAACATAATAAAATAATTGTTGCAAGAGTAATTAATATATAAAATTTTAATCGAAATGTAAAAATATAATTGTATAAAAATACTAAAATTAAGATGTATATTTTAGCTAATATAATATGTATAAAATGAAATTGAAATATAGAAAATTAAAAAGAGTAAACACTTATGATTTTTATATAGTAAAATATTACACAACTAAAGTATTATGATATAACACTTAAGACAGGAACTTTCCACTTACAAAATCAATATAAAAATAATAATTACATTGTAAATTATAAATAAAATAAAAAATCAGTGATAAATATATAACGTTCATAGAAAATTCTATATAAAATTTATGATTAATTTTTAAAATTATACAAAACTATATTTATATCTTGTTTTTTGAATTTTCATATGTTAAAATCAATTATATTATAATTAAAAAAAAGGGAGGGGAGTATTATGCTTGCACTTACAGATATTTCTGATGATATTTTATTATTATATAAAAATACAAAATTAGCCACAGAAGAATTAATAGAAAAAATTAGTAATATCCATGAAATTTTAGTTGATTCAGGAACTAATTTAGATAGTTTTTCAAAAGAATATGATTTTATTTATATAAAAGAGGGAGTATATAAATGTTTTTATAATAATAAGTTATTAAGATTTTATTCTGAAAATGATCTATTATATATTAAAAACTTTCCATTAAATTTTTCTATTGTTGGAGAATTTGGTACTACAATTATACCATTTTCATTTTGTTCTATCTCTGCTAATCTCCTAAATGATTTTATAAATATTCTTGATATTGAAAATAAAATTAATCTCTATCTTTTATCAGTAAATATACATAATGATATTAATATTCAACCTGAATTAAAGCTTTATTCAAAAGGGGATATTATTACAAATGAGGGGGATTATCCCGATATGATATATGAGATGATCTCCGGTGAAGCATCTGTTATTAAATCTGATCAAATAATTGGAAAAATTAATGCTGGTGAGATTTTTGGCGAAATTAGTTTTTTAAATGAATGTAGTAGGACTGCAACAGTAGTTGCCGATTCTAGATGCGAAGTGATCACAATAAAAAAAGAGATTTTTAGTAATTTAATTAAAGAAAAACCTCAATTTTTATTATCTATATCAAAAACATTGGCAAAAAGAGTTAATAGCTTAAATAATAAAATTACATCATAATGTTTATATCTACTAAAAAAGTCCTTTCCCACGAAAATTAAGGTAAAGGACTTTTTATCTTATTATATAATTATACCTCTAAAAATTGTGTAGTTATCTTATAATCATTCCCTAATATCTCTCTTACAATATTTTCATATTTGTCTAATTGAGATTGCTCTTTTGTATATCCTGTTTTGTAGTCAACTATAATAACTTTTTTATCAATTTTATCTATACAGATCCTATCTATCCTTATATTTATATCATATTTTTCAGAATAGATATCATATTCATTATATACCATCCATTTTTTATCAAATATTTCTCTATTTTTTTTAATTGCTCTCTCTATTTTAGCTATTGTTTTATTTATAGCATCATACCCAAACATATTCCCATATTTATTTAATACGCTATTTCTTGCAATCTCTTTCTCTGTATCACTATTATATTTTATAAATTCCAAGTAATAGTGAACTAATAACCCATCTTTTCTTGCATTTTCAATATTTAAAGAGTGATTAAACTTATTATCTATAATTTTATTCTCTCTTATTTTTTCTAATAATTCAATCTTATATACACTGCTACTTAAGTATTTATCGTTGAAGTTAATATTATTTGAATCAATTATACCTTCATTAATTTCAATACCTTTTTCATAAAAGTTCCCTTTTATAGAACGTATTATTCTAAATTCTTCCCCATTAATAAAGCATCCTTCCTCATTAAATCCATTTGACATAGCAAAAGTATTAAGTTTATTCGAAATGCTATTAGAGTTTTTTTCATCATTTTTTCCATATACAAGAAGATTACTCTTTGCCCTTGTTAGTGCAACATAACTATTATTTATCTCCTCATTTTCCCTATCTAATTTCTCTTTATAAGTAAAATCTTTATCCACATTCTCCAATATATCTAAATCTCGTCTATTTAAAAACATATATTTTTTAATTGAATCATAATTATCATCCATATTTAAGAAAAATTGGAAAAAAGGAAGATTCATATTATTTTGTTTTGGTTTTTCGAAATAATACAATAGATTTTCAAACTCTAACCCTTTTGATTTATGAATAGTCATTAAGTTTACTGCATTAGGATTAGTTACTGTCTCTTGTACGAAAGATTCTTCACTTTCTGATTCAATAAGGAAATCTACAAAATCATCAATCGAATCATATAATGTGAACTCAAATATAAAATTATAAATATTTTTAATATCATTTATACTATCGTATTTTTTCGAAAATCCCATATTCCAAAATAGTTCCTTAGAAATATTTTCTATTATCTCTGTTCTATCCTCATTAACAAAATAATATGGATTTTCATATTTATATATAAATGATTTTACAAAATCAAATATAACTTTTAAATTATTATGTTTATTAAAATCAAATTCAATTTGATCTGAATTAGAATTTAAATATTGCTCTAATTTCTCTCTATTTTCTAAAATAAACTGTAGTTCTTTTGTTTGGATAAAAATAGCGTCACTTCTTAAATATTGTATTAAGTCAATAAACTCTCTATATTTTATAAACTTAAGTAGATGATAAATTCCTAAAATTATCCTATGATTTACAAGGTCTACATTTGAATTTAACACATAGTCAATTCCAGCTTTTTCCAATTTATAAGCAATATCTGTAAGTGTAGAATTTTTTCTTGCTATAATAGCAGTATTCTGATAATTTTTAATATTATTTTTTATAAAATCTACCATATCTGTAAATATATTATCTTCATCAATTTTATCATCATATAGATTTATATTAAGATATCCACCCTCTTTTAAAGTTTTAACATCTGTTCCTTGCCAATTTTCATTATAATTTGTAAAGATAGTATTAACGAAATCAATTAATATGTTCGGTTGTCTATATGTTGTATCAAGATTTTCCTCTTTACAATTAAGTATTTGTGGTAGATTTTTAAATAGATTTTTTTCACCACCACGCCAACCATATATACTTTGTTTCTCATCGCCAACACAAATTACACGTTTAGCACTATTTATTATTGGGCTTAATATTTTCCATTGAACTATAGATGTATCTTGAAATTCATCAATAAACATTGTTTTTATATTTGAATCAATAAGTTCATAGAAATTTTGTTCTACTTTTTCATTAACTATAATCTCTAGTTCTGGTTTATATAAATATAAAAACACATAGTTTGATATATCTGAATGTGTAAATTTCTTATCACGAATTTTTATATCGTCATATAGAGAAAAAATTATATTTGCAAGTTCAATTATATTATTTTCACCATCTATTATTTTTTCATTATAATTATAATTTAAATATGCTTCAATAAACTCCTCTTGCATCCCTTTTTGAATTTCTTTCTGATCTTTTTTTAATCTATTCATGTTAATTATATTTTGACTTAAGTTAAAATTACTATTCATAAAACTAATTTTTTTCTCATCTGTATCTAATTTATATATTGTATTAAAATCTTTATTGAAATATCTAGAATAATCTATATTTTCCGGTTCTATTCCCTCTTTTTCATTGATTAGATTAATCGAACCCTCAATAAAATTATCAAATACATTAATGATCTCCTTTTTTGTATATCTTGTTACTAATTTTTTTTCACCACTTTTTATCCTTTGTAATAATACAAATTTCCATCTATCTTTAATAAACTCCTCTATTGTATTTATATATTTACTCATTTTATCTTCTAATGAATCTGAAAAATATATTTTAAATTTTTCAAGAAATTCATCATTTGAAACTATTTTTTCAAATATTAATTCATAAGTTTTACTATTTTTTTTACTACTAATTATCTCATAATTGTACATATTTAGGTATGGACTTACTATTTTTTTGAAAATTATATTTGTAAATCCATCTATTGTGTATATTTTTATTTTATCCTTATTAATAAGCATCTCTTTATAAATAAGTTCTAGTTTATCCAAATCAATTATAATATTGTTGTTAATATTTTTTATATTTTCTATTAACTCTTTACCGGTATCCGTATTATCAAGGATCTCTTTAATATGTTCAAATATTCTTACTTTAATCTCCTCTGTGGCTTTTTTAGTAAATGTAACCACTAAAATCTCATCATATAATTCACCGTTTAATAGGGATGAAAGATACTCTAAAGATAATCTATATGTTTTTCCAGTGCCAGCACTTGCTTTTAAAACTATTTTTTCTATTTTAATCACCCTCTATTTTTCAAAATAAATTGGAATTTTTCTGATTTTAGATTTTGAAAAAATATTATATATTTCATCAGCATTAATTTCATTTTTCACAATAAAATCTAAATCACTATCAACATAATTTTTCTTTATATTCGTAATAATTTCAATATTAATATCTTTTTTAATATAATTTAAATACTGTTTTCCTTTATTATTAAATCCAAGTACTCTAATATACTTTCCGTAATTTTTTTTAGCTAATTCTGTTTTTTCTATAGTTATATCTAAAATTATATGTAATAATATCCGATTCAATCTTGATTTAGTTAACCTTTTAGTAACTAAACTATTATAAAAATCAGTGTAATTATCATATTTAACTGCTGATGAATATAGTCTATTATGAAATCCATCTTCTAAATCTTGTATATTTTCTAAACTATTTTTATTAATAATTATTTTATATTTTAAAATATTATAGTACATATAATTATCTAAAAAACTATAATTTTCATAAAATTTATAAGTATTTTCTGGAATAGTCCCCTTTATATTTATGAAATCTTCCCCTTTTAATAGATATTCTCTTATTGCAGTTGCACTTGAGATCCCTTCGTTAATATATTTATCATTATAATTAGATTTTTCTCTTTTAATTGTATGTGGTTTAATATGTGAATCAATCTTTTTTAATGATTTAAGATACTCTATACCTAAAATATTATTTGGAGTGAAATTAAAATTTTTATTAAAAGAATTAATTGCTAAATTAAATGCATTAGGATAACTAATCCCGTTTTTCATATTATTTAATATTAATATATCTAGTTTTTCTTTATTTTCCATAATATAGTTAGAAATTGCCGTTAGCTTATTAATATCCCCTATTTCAGATCCAAAGATTATATTATCTACCCCAATTTTATCTAATATTGCTACTGCTCCTGTTGAAAAAATTTCTGCTGATTGAGCTGAATATAAAGATGGTAATTCTAATATAAGGTCTACTCCATTTAAAAGCGCCATCTCTGTCCTTGACCATTTATCTAAAAATGCAAAATTTCCTCGTTGTACATAATTCCCACTCATAACTGCAATAATTAAATCATTATTTACAATTTCTTTTGCTCTCTCTATATGATATTTATGCCCGTTATGGAAGGGGTTATATTCAACTATTATCCCAGTACTTCTCAAAATATCCCCTCCATTATATTATTCAAATCAGTTTTCTATATTTATTATTATTATCTCAGGTCGACTACTATTTCTAATAGGAGGCCCCCATACACCGATACCAGAGCTTACTATTACATCTGTTTTTTCTTTTACAATNTGTCCTCTTGCTACTTCAAATATCCGTTTTGTCACCAGATTCCACGGGAAAAATTGTCCGTTATGTGTGTGTCCTGATAATTGCAAATCAATCCCATTTTCTACTGCAACATTTAAATCATTTGGTGTATGATCTATTAAAATATTATATTTTTCATTATCTATATCTAAAATAATATCATTAATATTTTTTCGCATATTGCCTGTTCTATTATATGATTTATCTTTTCTACCTATTATATTTATATTATCTAATTCAACATATTCATCCTCTAATATATTTATATTTGATTCAGATAAAAAAACTCTATTATTATCAATATTTCCAAAATAATCATGATTCCCCATTACACCATATATCCCTTTTTTTGATTGTAGTTTTAAAAATAGTTTATTATAATATACTCTATTAATCTCCTTAACGTCTGTATCTAGTATATCGCCAGCAATTATAATATAATCTGAATCAATTTTATTTATCATATTGACAACTTTATCCCAATACCATTTCACAGATATATTTGATAAATGCATATCCGAAATCATAACTATTTTTACTTTTTCATCTAGTTTTTTATCAGTTTTTATATTATACTCTTTTGTAATTGGAAAATAAATATTAATATGACTTAATAATACTATTAATACTGCAAAGATTGTGCCATACATATAAAATTTATATTCTGTAAAACTAAATATATTTATAGTTTTATTTAAAATAGAAATTATATTTATAAAAATATAAATGAATAAAAGATA
>JGI24711J26586_10002796_pt1 | contig 12155 bp, 9 predicted proteins | sample BioPla3DNA1_FD_26586 | JGI IMG/M metagenome (IMG submission 26586)
ACCTTCAATTTCATTCAGAACTTTTTCTACTCGGGCTGAACAATGTGAGCAGGACATACCTTCAATTTTGATTATTTTTTTCATAATATCTTTTTCTCCTTTAATATGATTATCGTTTTTTACACTACTAGCTAAACTATGAACTTGATCGATTACTAATTTTTGAATATTGACTTCAGCCTTTATTGTATCTCTTTGAGCTTGTTCCGGCGTAGCAACCGGGATTAAGGNTTTAAAATTGTTTAGACGCAAAGCGTTAGTAACTACAAAAACCGAAGAGAGCGACATCGCTGCTGAAGCAATCATCGGATTTAATGCGATGCCGAAAGGTAAGTAGAGGATTCCGGCAGCTACCGGAATGAGGATAATGTTATAAAAGAAAGCCCAGAATAAATTCTGCTTGATATTACGGATGGTACGGCGACTGAGCTCGATACTATTAACTACATCAAGTAAGTCAGATTTCATGAGGACGAGGTCAGCTGCTTCGATTGCAATATCTGTTCCGGCTCCGATTGCAATCCAACATCCGCTCTGGCCAAAGCGGGAGCGTCATTAATTCCGTCTCCGACCATTGCGACTTTGCCTCCTTCGGCTTTGATTTGGCGAACCATTTTTTCTTTATCTTCCGGTAATACCTCAGCTACTACTTGATCTAAACCGAGCTCTTTGCCTATTGCTTCTGCAGTCCTTTGATTATCTCCGGTCAACAGATAAACTTTAATTCCTGCTTGATGCAATAGCTCAATTGCCTGTTTAGAATTCGATTTGACCGTGTCAGCTACTGCAATCATGCCCAACAATTTATCCTGATCTGCAAAGTAGAGAGTTGTTTTGCCGGCCACAGATAATTGATTGAAGATCTCTAGAGTAGGGGCTAGATCAATACCATTCTCAACCATGTATTTTTGATTGCCGGCAATATAGCGCCGATTATCGATTTTAGCTTCAATGCCTTTGCCCAAATGATTGAGAAAATTAGTTGCAGGTTTAATTTCGATTCGATTTTCGGTGGCATATTCAAGAATAGCCAAACTGAGCGGATGCTCGGAAGGAGCTTCGAGTGAAGCCGCAATCTGCAAAAAGCTTTCTAACTCGATCTCTGCAATCAGTACCAGGTCAGTCACTTGAGGTTTGCCTGCTGTAACTGTTCCTGTTTTGTCCAGAATCACGGAATCTATATTGTGGAGAGTTTCTAAAGCTTCAGCTGATTTAATTAAAATACCGCTACTTGCACCTTTTCCTGTACCGACCATGATTGCAACAGGTGTTGCCAAACCCAAGGCACAAGGACAAGAGATGATGAGAACTGAAATACCGATCGTCAGTGCAAATTCAAATGAATATCCAAGCAATAACCAAATGAGCGTGGCAAGCGTAGCGATCAAGATTACAATCGGTACAAACACACCGGCTACCTTATCGGCTAGTTGGGCAATCGGAGCTTTGGTAGCATTGGCATCTTGAACAAGCTGGATGATTTTGGCAATAGCTGTGTCGTCTCCGANTTTTTCGGCCCGCATCACAATAGAGCCCAGTTTCAAAATTGTTGAACCGATTACTTCTTGTTCAGGTCCTTTCTCGACCGGAATAGATTCACCTGTGATCGCAGATTGGTCAAATGCCCCTTGGCCGGAAATAATTATGCCATCGACAGGTACAGCAGATCCGGGCTTTACGACCAGGATGTCTCCGACCTTAACTTGTTCTAGCGGAACTTCAATTTCCTGACCATCTTCTAACTTGATTGCAGTTTTAGGACTTAAATCCATTAATTTTTTGATGGCGTCAGTGGTTTTACCTTTCGATTTAGATTCCAGATATTTTCCAAGTGTAATCAAGGTCAAAATCATGGCTGCTGATTCAAAGTAGAGTGAATGTCCATAATGCTGAATGATTTCCGCTTGATTATGACCCAGAGCGTAAGCCAAGCGATAAATTACGAAAATTCCATAAATAAATGCAGCAGAAGATCCAATCGCGACTAAGGAGTCCATATTAGGATTTCTTTTGCTCAATGCTTTAAATCCATTTTGAAAATATTTGTAATTGACGATTATAATCGGTAAAGTGAGTAACATCTGACTNAAAGCAAAGATTACTGCATTCTCAGGCCCTTGAAAAAGACCCAAACTTGGTAAACTGAACATCGGGGCCATTGCAATATACATTAAAGGCAGCATAAAAATTAAAGAGATAAGAAATCTTGTTTTCAGATTTTTTTCTTCTGCTGCGATCAGATTTTCCAGAGAGCCGGTCTGTTTAATTTCAGTTTCGGCGATNTGGACCGGGGAAGCACTATATCCTGCATCCGCTACTGCTTTGCTGATTTCTTGCTCACTAATTATTGCCCGGTCAAAATCAACTTGCATCGAGTGATTAAGCAGATTAACATTTACTTCATTCACTCCATCAAGTTTTTGCACTGCTTTTTCCACGGCTAGAGAACAAGCCGAACAGGTCATCCCACTGACAGTAAATTTATTTTTCATGTTCCACCTTTTTGGATTAAATATTACTATTACACTATCACCCCCGGGGGAGTGGTATCTATACTATAAAATGATCTGACGGTAGAGGCAAATATTTTTTTATTTTGTATGGTATTATGTTTCAGTAGTTACAAACAAAATCCAAAAATAAGGAGTAAAAATATGTCTGAAAAAGCTAAAAATCCAATAGTAACCATAGAAATGGAAAATGGAGGGATTATCACTGCGGAACTTTATCCGGATATTGCACCCAATACGGTAAATAATTTTGTTTTCTTGATTAAACAAGACTTTTACAACGGTTGTATTTTTCATCGCGTGATTCCAGGATTTATGATCCAAGGTGGTTGTCCTGACGGTACCGGTATGGGTGGTCCGGGATATTCGATTCCGGGTGAGTTTAGCAATAATCAATTTGCTAATGATTTGAAACATACTCGTGGTGTACTTTCTATGGCGAGAACGATGGATCCTGATTCAGCAGGCAGTCAGTTTTTTATCATGCATCAAGATTCACCACATTTAGATAATCAATATGCAGCTTTCGGTAAAGTTCTGGAAGGAATGGAAGTTGTTGATGCAATTGCTAATACTGAACGTAATATGCAAGANAAGCCTCTACAAGATCAAAGAATTAAATCAATTACAGTTGATACTTTCGGTACTGATTTCTCAGAGCCGAATAAAGTTTAAANTAAAAAAAGCCTGAAGTCATTGTTTAACTTCAGGCTTAATTCAGATTATATCTACAACAATTCTAGTGCTTACAATGCACATNCAAATAATATCTGGCTGCTTGTTCCATTAATAAGGTTTTTTCAAAGGAATCCTCAATACTTGAACCGCAAANAGCCATACCGTGTGATCCCATAATACAAGACCAAACTGAATCGGTAATTGCTGTTGCAACAGCTTTTGCAAGCTCGTTCGAACCCGGCATTTCGTAAGGACAATAACCGGAATGACTCCCTAAGTGGGGGATCGCTGCCGGCATTATNATCGGCAAAGCTTGATTTGCGGCTGCAAAAACACTGCAATTAAAGGAATGAGTATGAATCATAGCGTTTATTTCCTCATGCTCACGATAGATTGCGGCATGGAATCCCTGTTCAACACTGGGCTTTAATTTACCTTCATGTTTCATTGAATGATAATCTACACGCACCATGTCATAAGGGGTAAGCCTGTTATAGGCCATACCCGAAGGTGTAATCAACATGTATTGCCGGTCGAGTCTGGCCGAAAGATTGCCCCAAGTTGCTTGAGTCAGGTTTTCCCGGACCAGTTTTTTCCCGAAATCAACTAAAGCTTGCCGTAGAGAGAGTTCAGCCGNCGGGATTTTTCTCTCATAATCTTGAGCGGATAAAGATTNCAGCTCCTGATCCATTTTGGAATATCGATCTAGATAAAGCTTACGATAATTCTTGGATATCCTATAAGATAATTTTTTAGCACCGCCCAAACATTGAGCCTCGACCATAGCTTGGGCGCTTTTTTCAACAATTGCAGCAGTCGNGCTGATTAAGCCNAGAGAAGTTCCAATTGCNAATACTGCATTACCATATGTTTGATGTCCTGCCAATAAGCAGGCATCTTGCTTGCGCAATGCTCTCAAGATCGATTTTTGATCATTGCCCTGACAAAGTTTAGCTTTCAAACCTACGATTTGTGGCAAATCATCCAATACAGGTAAGATATCTAAATTTTTAGCTATTGCTTTTTGAGTATATTTTGGTTGGCAGGTCAGAATAACATCACGTTCGGCTTTTCCCTCGAAAATCTTAGCAAATAAAGGAGCTTTTTTAGTAAAATCTTTTTTATTTAAAGCCTCCGGCTGACTGTCATTGACCAGATAAAGGTAATTATCCGGATCAAGCCTTAATCCTACGTGTAAATTTTCCAAAGGAATATTTTGCTTAGCTAATACTCGTTTCAACTCTGCAAACTGCTTTTCAAACTCTGATACTTTTGTTTTGTACATACGATAATTTGCCTTTCAGCTGTTCAAATTATTTTACTCTAGATAAATAAATTCATATTTGAATTGTCATTGTCGTTTAACATTGATGCGACACCGCCAACCTCAACCCCATCAATCAACTCAGCTTGTGTAATACCCATCACATCCATTGACATTTGGCAGCCGGTCATTTTGACCCCTGCTGCTTGAGCTTGTTTGATTAAATCTTCCAAAGAGTCAATATTTTTACTTTTCATGACTGAACGAATCATTTTTGAGCCTGCACCCAAGAAATTCATCTGCGATAATTTAAGCTTTTTGCTGCCGCGGGGGAGCATCATCGAAAACATTTTACTGATAAAATTCTTTTTTACTTTTTGTTTTTCAGTTTTTCTGATCACAGATAAACCCCAAAAAGTGAAGAACATGTTAACTTTATTACCCATAGCTGCCGCGCCTGTCGCAATAATAAAGGAAGCGATTGCTTTATCAAGATCGCCTGAAAAAACGATCATAGTTTTTTCTTTTTGCGTTTGTTTTAAACTCTGTGNTTGATCTGCTGCGAGATTTTCAGTTGCACCCTGTCGATTGCATCTAAGCGTTACATAAATGTCATTACCTTCTGTTTCTGATGAGAGCAAAGTATTGCCTGTGTTTTCACACCAACTTTCAATATCTCTGGCAAACCCCGGGTCGGTGGCTTTAACTTCCAAGATATCGTTATCGGACATAGTTTCCATCATTTTACTGACTTGAACAATAGGTCCGGGACAGCTCAAACCACAAACATCCAGATTGAGTACATTGCCTGATCCGGTTATAGCAGATTCTTGTTCAAGATTTTTTCTGTCGGTAGAACCCGAATCTTTATGATCCAAATCTTGTTTCTTCACTGCAACCGGTTGTGAATTAAGATAAGAAGTATAACCGCCGGCTAAGTTTTTAACCTTGATCTTTTTTTGTTTTAAGATTCTTTCTGCTAGATAAGAGCGGTTACCTGTTCGACAGTAGACAATGTATTCTTTGTCCGGATCAAGTTCTTGCCAACGATCTCTTAACTCGGTTAAAGGAATATGCAAAGAATCGGGGATCGAGCCAACCATGAGTTCGGCAGGTTCTTGAATACTGAGCAGGACAGTTGACTCCGGCAGATTATCCAAATCAGATATTGAAACAGTTTCACTTAAACCCTCAATCATATTAACAGCCATGTAACCCGCCATATTGACCGGGTCTTTGGCTGAAGAATAGGGAGGGGCATATGCTAATTCCAGATTTTGCAAATCATAAACTGAGGCATTGAAATTCATAGCAGTAGCAATCACATCAATTCTCTTATCAACTCCGGAATAACCGATTGCCTGAGCTCCTAATATTTTTCCGTCCGGGATACAGAAGATCAGTTTCAGTGCAATTGGCATAGCACCGGGATAATAAGCTGCATGATCCATTGGATGCAATAAGACAACGGAATAATCTTTACCTTGGATGAGACCATCTTTATTCAGAGTTTTTTCATTTTGACCGGTTGAAGCGGCACATAAATCAAAAACTTTAGCAATTGAAGTTCCTTGGGTTCCCCGATATGGAGTTTTAGTATTACGCAGGATATTGTCGGCAACGATTCTGCCTTGCTTATTTGCCGGGCCTGCTAAAGGAACCATAGTCGGTAATCCGGAAACGAAATTTTCAACTTCGATCACATCACCAACTGCATAAATATGGGGATCTGAAGTTTGGAGATATTTGTCAACGACAATTCCGCCACGTTGATTTAGTTCAAGTTCGGCATCTCTGGCTAACTTACTATTTGGTCTGATACCAATAGATAAAATCACCAGATCTGTGTCAATAAATGAACCGTCGCCTAATTTTACAGATTTACCGCCATTTTCAATCTTATCCAAGGCAGTGTTGAGACGTAAATCGACACCCTTGATACGCAATTGATTTTCCAGCATAATAGACATGTCCGGATCAAAAGGAGCCATAACCTGAGGAGCCATCTCAATCAGGGTAACATCCAGCCCTTTCTCGATCAGATTTTCGGCTACTTCTATTCCGATAAAGCCACCACCTACAATAACTGCTCTTTGCGGATTATTAGTTTGGATAAAATCAAAGACACTGTCTGTATCATCCATATTCCAAAGTGTAAATACATTAGCATGATCAAGACAATCCTCAGTCGGCAAAAAAGGACGTGAACCGGTTGCGAGAACCAATTTATCATAGGTTTCCAAATACGTTTCACCGGTTTGCAGATTTTTAACCTCAACTGTCTTATTTTCTTTATCAATTTTGAGCACTTCACTTTTGATACGGACATCAACATTAAATCTCTCTTCGATTTTTTGTTTATCCGAAACGAATAATAAATCTCGATTNGCTATTACTCCACCGATATAATAGGGTAGGCCGCAATTAGCAAAGGAAACGTGTGCTCCTTTTTCGAACAAAATAATTTCTGCATTCTCATCTAAACGACGCATTCTGGCTACAGCTGTCGCTCCGCCGGCTACTCCACCGACAACAATAATTTTCTTTTCCATAATTTTCCCACTCTCAAAAAATCAATTTAAATACTTTTAGATCTTAAAAAAATAATATTCCAAAACAATTATCTGTGGGGTAACATTAATCACCAATAATTTTGATCAAAGCTCTTTTGTCTCGTTTTCCATCCAGCTCATAGTAAAAGATTGCTTCCCAAGGTCCGAGATCCAATCTTCCATCNGTAATAGCAACTACTACTTCNCGACCCATAATTGTCCGTTTCAGATGAGCATCGGCATTATCTTCATATCCATTATGATCATATTGGTCGTAAGGTTTTTCCGGAGCTAATTTTTCTAGCCAACGTTCAAAATCGGCATGTAAACCGGATTCATTATCATTGATAAAAACACTTGCCGTTATATGCATTGCATTGACTAAACATAGACCTTCTTTGATTCCACTGTCAGTGATAGCCTGTTGAACATCCGGTGTGATATGAACTAAACCTCTTCTTTGAGGAACATTGAACCATAATTCTTTACGATAACTTTTCATAATTTATACTCCTTCATACATTTCAGATTTCTAATTCTATTCTAGATGGATTAATTGCATTTGACCATTAAAAAATCCGGCCAACAATTTGCTGACCGGATTTGGTTTATACCAGGAAATGTTTGGGATTATCCTCGTGCACCTCTACCTCGAATGAGGTTATATATAGCCAATACAATAACTGAACCGACTATNGCAACGAACAGACTCCANATATTAAAACCTGTGATACCTGAACCACCGATTGCATTGAAAACAAATCCACCTACAAGTCCACCGATAACACCTGCAATGATATTTGCAAGGATTCCCATACCGGCATCATTCTTAGTAATTTTACTTGCAATCCATCCTGCGATTGCACCGATTACTATCCATCCTAACCAACCCANATCTCATANCTCCTTAAGATTTGTTGATCTTCTTCTATACTTTCTATACTTTCTGTACTTTATGTACTTTAACGAGAATGAGGGAAAATGTAAATTAATACACACATTTTCTCATAAAAACGTATCATTTATTACTCTTTTTAATAGTATTCAGAAGCCCACCGTTTTTGATAACTTCAATTTGATCTTCTGACAAATCATGTTTAACTACAAATTCTAGATTCTTAGTTTTATTTAGTACTGTATAATTTTGGCCAACTGCCAAATTCTCAATTCCCTTGATTTCTAATTCATCTAATAATTCAATCGGCTCGTAATCCGCAAGATCATCAAATAATAAGGGAATGATACCTGAATTAATCAGATTCTGTTTATGAATTCTAGCATACGATTTGGCAATTACAGCTCGAATACCAAGATAGAGAGGTGCCAGAGCAGCGTGTTCACGGGATGAACCTTGCCCGTAGTTTTCACCCGCCACAATGATTCCACCATCATTTTGCAAACATCTCAAAGCAAATTCGGGATCAATTTGTGAGAAAGTAAATTCAGAAATCTTTTCAATATTACTTCTAAACGGCAAAACTGCTGATCCGCCCGGAATAATATGATCGGTAGTGATGTTATCATCAACTTTAATCATAACTTTTTTATCTATTGCTGATAAAGCTTGTCCGACCGGAACATCTTTAATATTCGGTCCCTTGATGATCGGTTTTTCCGGATCACAATCCGGCTCGATAATTCCTGAATCGTCAATCAAGAACTGATCAGGCAAAACGGCTTTCTCATATTCAACCTCGGTTGCCTCACTGATATAACCGTTGACAGCTGAAATAGCCGCGGTTTCCGGAGATACCAGATAAACACCGGCACTCATCGTCCCACTTCTGCCGTAGAAATTTCGATTAAAAGTCCGTAAGGAAACACCGTCGGTCGGAGGTGATTGGCCCATTCCGATACAAGGTCCGCAGGCAGCTTCTAAAAGTCTGGCTCCGCTGGCAATAATATCGGATAAACCGCCACTTTCAGACAGCATATTCAAAACTTGTTTTGAACCGAATGAAATTGTTAAAGAAACATCAGGATGTACTTTTTTACCCTTAAGAATATTTGCCACATTCATTAAATCGGTATAACTGCTGTTGGTACAGGAACCGATACAGACTTGATCAACCTTAGTACCTTGATGATCAGCAACTTTCTCTACATTATCAGGTGAATGCGGTGCTGCGAGCAAAGGCTCAAGTTCAGACAAGTTAATTTCAATTACCTCGTCATAATGAGCATCTTCATCTGCACTTAATGGAATATAGTCCTCCACACGCCCTTGTTTTTCTAAAAACTCTTTGGTGTTTTCATCGGAAGGAAAGATTGAAGTAGTTGCTCCAAGTTCGGCACCCATATTAGTAATCGTGCTTCGTTCAGGAACACTGAGTCCCTTAATACCTTCTCCACTATATTCAAAAATCTTATTAACCCCGCCTTTAACCGATTGGAGTTCCAGAACTTTTAAGATAATGTCTTTTGCACTGACACCCGGTTTTAACTCACCGGTCAATTTAACATTGACAACTTCCGGTAAAGTCAAAGTATAAGGTATTCCTGCCATAGCACATGCTACGTCCAAACCGCCGGCACCGATCGCAATCATTGCCATACCGCCACCGGTAGGCGTATGTGAGTCTGAACCGAGCAAAGTCTCACCCGGCTTATCAAAACGCTCTAATTGTACTTGATGACAGATCCCGTTTCCGGCTTTAGAGAACAAAACACCATAACGATTAGCAACGGATTGCAGATATTTGTGATCGTCAGCATTCATGAAGCCTGTTTGCATTGTATTATGGTCAACATAACTGACAGCTTTTGTCTTAACCAGGTCTACACCCATTTTTTCAAATTGTAAAAATGCCATTGTTCCGGTGGCATCTTGGGTTAGAGTATTGTCAATAACCAATCTAATTGTCTTACCGGCCTTTAATTCTGTCGGTTCTGCCAAATGATTTTTGATAATTTTATATGCTAAACTACTAATAATTATTCACCTCACTATAAATATTGTATAAGTGCTACAATAATATGGTAAACTTTTCGAGAAGTAAAATACAGACGTTACAGTATTTTCAAATGTATAACTATTCCTGTATAATAATAAACTCTTTAGATCTTGTGCATAAAGGAAGGATATTATCATAAATGAAAAATGGCAAAGAAATATTAGAGATATTTCACAATGCATCGAACAAAAATACGATCCCCAATTATCTCTATTCTAAATATGATGTAAAAAAAGGCCTGCGGAATGAAGATGGTACCGGTGTTGTAGTCGGTTTAACCAGAATTTGTGACGTTATGGGTTATAAAATAAATGAAGAAGGTAACAAAATAGATATTCCGGGNGAACTCTACTATAGAGAATTTCCTCTAGAAGCTCTATANAGTAAAGTTGCAAACCGTGAACGCAATGGATACGAAGAGGTTTGCTTNCTGCTCTTGAATGGCTATTTGCCTAACAATAAAGAACTATCCTTATTCAAAGGTTTTTTGCGTTCTGAATACAGTNTGCCCGAAGGATTTCTATCCAGAAATATTTTACGGGCACCGACGATTAATATCATGAACAAAATTCAAAGATCGATTCTTCTGCTTTATGGTGAAGATGAGAATCCGGATGATGCGAGTATTGACAACACATTACGCCAAGGACTTTCGATCATTGCAAAATTGCCGGCGATCTGTGTTTATTGTTATCGCTCCAAAGCTCACTTATTAGGCGATCAAAGCTTGGTTATTCATTCAATCAATGAAGAACTTGATTTGGCTGAGAGCTTTCTTTATCTCTTAAGAGGAGAGGGCAACTATACCAAAGCGGAAGTTGATATTCTTGATTTGATGATGATTTTGCATGCCGATCACGGTATCGGTAACAATTCGACTTTTGCCAGTTTGGTTGTCTCCTCAACGCAAACCGATCTCTATTCTTGTTTCGCAGCCGCAGTTGGTTCTCTTAAGGGACCTCGTCACGGCGGTGCCAATATTACTTGCAGAAATATGATGAAGACAATTATTAATGATATCGGTCTCGAAGCAAATGATGATCAAATATTAGAGATCATCAAAAAATTACTGAATAAAGAATATTTTGATAAATCCGGTTTAGTTTACGGTATGGGTCATGCGGTTTATACCGTTTCTGATCCGAGAAGTGTTCTCTTACGTCAACATGCAACCGATGTTGCAGAAATGACAGGCCATTTGGCTGAACTGAAATTTTACAAACGCTTTGCCGATCTGGCATGTCAATATATCGGCGAAACAAAGAATAAAAACATCTGTGAAAATGTCGACTTCTATAGTGGATTTATTTATGACATGTTGCAAATACCGGAAGATCTTTATACACCGTTATTTGTAATCAGTAGAGCTATTGGCTGGCTTGCTCATAATCTGGAAGATAAAATTAATATCAATAAGATTATCAGACCTGCCGGTCGTTATGTTGGTGATTACATCGACTTTTAAGACTTATATTGATCAACTAAACTTCAGAAAAAGCTTCTGAAGTTTATTAGTAAAAAGCTATTTATAGTCCGGTTTGTTCAAGAACCGGACTTTTATTATTAATTAATAGATTAAAAACTATTCCATTCTTTGCCATTTCATTTCTTCATTTTGAGCATCGAACTTTTTGCGTTTTGCTTTGATTGAATCAATTTCTATGGCATAGACAGCCATTCTTTCAAGACTCATTTCTAGAGCTGCTTCGAATAATATCATCTTATCGGGTACATATTTTTCACAAATTGCTCGCATTGCCGATTCATATTCAGGAAATTCTTTGGTCGCTGAGATTTGTCTTACAATTCCGGTGACAATAGCAGAAGAAAATTCAGTCGTAAATATCTTACTCAATTGCTTGCCGATTTCACCTGCTTCGGCTATTTGAACTAATTCTTGCTGATCAAAAAAATCCGGAACCCTTACTTTGTCTACAAAGACAACTCTTGCTCGAGCACCATCTTTTAACAATTCAGTTTTATGACCACTCTTGGCAGAATGAAAGTATAATTTATGCTCAATTCTCGCGATTGATAATGGAATAGCATATGGCAACTTCGGCTCAGTATAATCAATGATTGATAAGGTCCCGTATTCAGCACGGTCAATCACGGATAAACCGTATTCTTCAGACATTTCACGATCTTTTCTTCTCATATGAATAATCCTCTATTCTTAATAATTGTTAATTATTTG
>JGI24711J26586_10002807_pt1 | contig 12134 bp, 14 predicted proteins | sample BioPla3DNA1_FD_26586 | JGI IMG/M metagenome (IMG submission 26586)
TGTATTATTTGTTACATATAACCCACATGGTATTTCAGAACAATTACTATCCATCAAGTACTCCTTTCCTCCTAATCATATAAAGTATGATATATGCTTTGACCACGAAATAAATCTATAATTTTTATGCGTTCCCCCATAGGTCATAATTATGGGATCTTTTGATGATAACTTGGTGCCTGGCACCGATGATTTTAAACAAAGATTAAAAATTCCTGTTTGGGTAACCATAGGTATCATTTCCTTTCATGACGAAGTGACTGATCGTTAAAAGCAATCCCAGTTAACTGCAACATAATTCATGCAAACTTGGGGATAATGTAAAATATTTTGATTATTTTATTGATAATCCCGTACCCATACACAGCACCTTAGCAAATTATAAAATCTGCTCAATTATTGTATTTGCAACTATTTTTGCACCCTCATTATTTGTTATGTCAAATATCTTTTCATCAAACGTGCCATCTTGTTCTAATNTTTCTAACAATCCCCTTAATTTTGAATAATCAATGTTTGGNTATTTCCCCAGATATTCCACACCCATTTCCTGCAAAGCCCCGCACATCAAATCCTGGTTATCGGCTATACTAAATATAACGGGTATACTCCTTTGTGAAATCACTTCGTATACGGTACTGCCCCCTGCGGTGATTACAATCTTTGAGGAATCTATATATTCCTTTAAACTGCTGGGCTTATGAATTAATTCCATGTTTTGAGTCTTATTTTTCTTGATTTCCTTAATATAATTATTCCTATAACCCGGGCCAATAATTATCCTGACATTTATGTCCAGTCCCTTTATCCCATTCATTATATTTAACACAATTCCATATTCATCGGTACCGCCCGTTGTGATTAGAACCCCATCCTTTGGAAACAACGGAATCTTGTTACCCCAATATTCCTCTTTCATTATCAAATATTCAGGACCCAGAAGTCTTGTCTGTTCTTTTATATATTTATAACCCAGACCCTCAGCATGTATATTCCCATTATATATAATGTTAGGTATGGATGAATCATATATATCGTTATTATCGTCTATTAACATCAATCTAGTGCTATTTTTGATATGCCTAAGATACCCATCATTACCCAGATATGAATCAAATATAAAAAGAACCACATCTAGATTTTCAATTATCCTTAAATCATCATTTAAATCATTACTGATAATGAAATTAAAACCTGTGGTTTGAATTAAGCTATGCAGTTCTTTATTTACCAAAAATATTATATGAACATTTTTGGCTGTTAATTTGATAGCCTTAGCCAAAGAAAGACATCTATAGTAATGCCCATATCCGGTGTCCTTTCCTCCAAATGTTCTAATTATTATATTCCTCATTCTATGAGACTCCAATCTACAGGAGTACCCTTCAAAATATCTCTTCCGGCCTTTTTACCTAATATATCTTTAATATATTTGGTTGATAACCCAAAGGCCGGTCTGATACTCCTGACATTTTCTTCTGTGAAGATCTCTCCCTTTTTGATGTCTCTAACGACAAATAATGATCTGGAATGTTCCCGACTTTTTCCTTGTTTCTCTGTTAGCTCATAAGTAACATGACCAAGAGCCTTTTCCAGTTTCCTAATTCCGATTACCATTTCCTTAAACTCATGGGGCTCCATAGAAAATTTAGCATCAGGCCCTCCATCGGCTCTATTTAATGTTATATGTTTTTCCACTATTTTAGCACCTAGGGCTACCGCACCTAAGGCCACGGTATGTCCCAATGTATGATCTGAAAGACCTACTATGGTACCAAAAGTATCTTTCATGTTTGGAATTACTTTTAAATTAATATCTTCTAAGGGCGACGGGTATGCCGATGTACACTTAAGTAAAGCCACTTGATTATTTCCCATCNTTTTGCATGCATCTAGGGCTTCTTCTATATCCGCAAGTGTTGCAATGCCCGTAGAAATTATCATGGGTTTTCCCTTAGANGCAATATATTCTATCAGTGGAATNTCTGTTATTTCAAATGACGCTATCTTATATGCCGGCACCTTCATATTCTCCAGAAAATCTACTGCTGTTTTATCAAAAGGAGACGAAAAAAATATAAGTCCTTCTTCCTCAGCAATTTCTTTCAATTCAGGCTGCCATTCCCAAGGCATATAAGCTTCCGAATATAATTTATGTAAGGTAGTCCCATCCCAAATGGTGCCTTGAGTTATTTGAAAATATTCATTATCACAGTCTAATGTTATGGTGTCCGGAGTATATGTCTGCAATTTTACAGCGTCCACNCCGGCTTTTTTGGCTTCTTTAATTATTTTAACGGCATTATCAAAACTTTGAAGATGGTTAGCCGATACCTCCGCTATTATAAAAACAGGAGAATCTTGGTTGATTATTTTATTTGATATGATTAATTGATTTTGCATTTTGTCCACCTTTTTCTTGTTTATTACGTTTTATGTTGTATGAATGGTGCCTGGCGCCGATGGCTTTAGTATCAATAACAATCCTCAATCTACCGTTAATTTTCATTTAGCCAATTCCTCATGTGTTCATCTGAAAAACCACATTTATCCCAAAGGGCGTCCGCCACATCCGCAGCCTTTTTTGCATAATGATTAGTAAGTAAGAGTTTTAATTCATATAATTCCGCTTCACTCATTTTTGTAGAATATAATTTGAGAATTTCTATTTGTAGGCCGGTTAAGGGTCCTGTTATGGCTATAATTGTCATCTCCTTTGATAAATAGCAATCCCTTTGTCTAATTATATCATATGCATTTAAACAATTCTGTATTGAAAGAGGTCACGGTCACAGTCAAAATTTATATAGCGCAGAATTTTCCTCGGTTTATGAACGGTACCAGACATAAAGTTGTCAAGTTACTAACCGAAATTTAATTATAATCTAGCACCCAGTACTGAACACAATAGCTTGATAACTTGGTGCCTGACAACGATGGCTTTTTAAATATGTCTTTCATGTTTACTGTTTTTCGGAAATTTATTAAATCCATTGTATGCACCCCTTATATTATGTCGGTAAAAAATGAAAATTTATTAACGTTTTACTTCGACATAAAAGCCATTTTATGCAATCCTGCAATAGGGTATCAGCCTGTAACAAAAAACAGAGCCATGGATGAACCCGGTTTTTTTGATCTCCGACTTTCAAGTACTTGTTCCTTTCGTCTATATGAAAACTATACAAATCTGTGCCTTGTTTAATATGGTTGAATTTAGTAATATAGAAATGAAATGTAAGGTTTTTAAACTGCACAATTGGGGGTGGTAGTATATTATGAGCAAAGACAAACCTAAGGGAAATTCCTTTAAGTTATCATTGAAAAAGGAATTTCCTGACCATGCACCCGACACAAAAAAACATTGGGATTCAAATGAAATTGTTGAAAAGGAAACCAACATAAACCAAGCAAATGATACCGATGCACAAATGAGACCGGTTGAATGGAATATGACAAAAAATGTGAATTTGTATAAATGGCAACAAGAGTGTATGGAAAGATGGTTTTTAGAAAAAAAAGGTACAATAAAAGTTGTTACCGGAGCCGGTAAAACTATTTTAGCATTAGCAATAATTGAATCGCTTAAAAAACAAATTACCGAACTTGTCGTTGCAATTGTGGTACCCACAATAGTTTTACAAAATCAATGGTATAATGAAATATTAAAAAATAGCAATCTGTCGGACAACATGATTGGGAGGCTGGGCGGGGGATATGATGACAATATTAGTGATGAAAAAAGAATTGTTATCGCAGTTCTAAAGTCGGCCTCAGAGAAGCTTTATAAAAAAATACCGGAGAAGGCAACAGAAAACCTGTTACTGATAGTTGATGAATGTCACCGGGCCGGTGCTAAAGAAATGAGCAAGATATTTAACACCAAGAGAAAATTTAATCTCGGTTTATCAGCCACACCGGAAAGGGGAGAATCAAGTAGTAAACATAACGAACAGTACAATAATAACTATAGTAATAGCCTGCTCGGCAGGGAACTTGGCCCTATAATATTTGAACTAAATGTAAAACAAGCACTTGCAATGGGAATACTTCCAGAATTTGAAATAATCCATATCGGCATTTCCCTTAACAACAATGAAAGATATAGATATAGGCAGTTATCGAGGGCTATAAGAAAATTAGATAAGGACATAAGAAATGAAAGTGATAGAAGGATTACCGGTGAAAATATGATGGCCATGCTCCGGTCATATGCAAAGGAAAATGATTCCATCGGTATGTTAGCCAGACAATATATCCACAAAACCAATGAAAGGAAACAGCTGCTGTATAAAGCTGAATCAAGAGAAAAAGTTATATTGAAAATTTTGGAAAAACATATCAAGCATAACCCAACAAGCAGGGGAATTATTTTTCATGAATCGATTGAGGCGGTAATGAATCTGCATAAAAAATTATTGACAGAAAACTATCCGGCAGTTGTTGAAAATAGTAAATTGCCGAAAACTGTCAGAAGAAATAACATAGAATCATTCAGAAACGGAACTGCCCGAGTGATTGTATCAGCAAGATCCCTTATAGAGGGTTTTAACGTTCCTGAAACCGATATAGGTATAATAGCAGCATCGAGCACATCGGTGAGGCAACGAATCCAAACACTAGGTCGGGTTCTCAGAAAAACAAAAAAAGATGCTGATAATCTGTCAAAAATTTATGTATTGTATGCACGAGAAACTGTAGATGAAAACATATATATGAGGGCAAATTGGGAACAGATACTGGGTGCCAAGAGAAATCAATATTATATAATAGATCAAAATAACCAAATGATAGAACAATCAGAACCGCCCAAAATACCGATACCCTCGGAAAATGAAATTAATATAAATGAACTGGTACCGGGAGATGTTTATCCGGGTGAATACAAAGGAAATGAGTATTCTTGTGACTCCAATGGGAATGTATTTGATGAAAATAAAAATGTAATAGTGAATCCTCAAGGGATTACTGAATTAGTAAAAAAGGTAAAAGGCAGCTATGGCAGATTTAAAGTGACATTTCAAAAAAAATACGTAATTGTTTTAACTAGGGAACAAAATAATTGGATAACAAGATACGTTACCCAATTACAGGAGAATTTTAAAATTTCCCAAATTAAAGATAAGGATAGCAATTTTAGTTGGGATGAAGTTTTTCCATTAGAGATAGTCCCTAATGATATTGTTAACGATTTGAAATTGGAGACACTATTTTTTAAACAAAAACATGGCAGGGCGGTAATTGCCCGCAAAAATAAAAAGGGGGAACAATATGCCAGGGAACAAAATGCATTAAATAAAGATTTGGGGGAAAATGCTACAAAGCTAATAAACAATCTTAAACAATTACATGAACAAAATAAAAGAATTACTAAATTCTTTCTAGCTGATAACCGATATATTATATACCTCGAGGATGGCAAATATCGTCATATATGTAAAATAAATAATGGATTGGAGTTTCCATAGGGGGATGGAATATGTTGGACTCAAATAGATTTAGATTTAAAAACCAACTACCCGAAGAGTGGTATGGAAGATATAGCAGGATACCGGGACCAAAATCAGTTTTCAGACTAAAATGTGTACATAAACATTATGGGTTTTGGCCTATCATTGAACACACAGTGGGGGAAGAGACAGGTCTATGTTTAGCGTGTGAAACCGATGGTTTGCAGCATTTTATAGAATCTATCAACAATATAAAGATGACATATACAGGTAAGAGGGGTGGAGCATTCCAAATAAATGAATATGGACAAGTCCTCGTGCCGATATATGATTCCTACTGTAACAAGCAAAAAGTTTTTTTCGTCGGCGAGGTAACAGGTGTCTTATTATTCAAAAACCCAGTTACCAACGAAATAATTGATTTATCAGACGATGAAGGTCTGAAACCTGGAAGCATATGGAATAAGCCCTATATAGGGATACCTCATAATCTTTCGCAGAGAAACAAAATCTATCATAAAAATAGAAATGATATTGTTCGTCCATTTTTTGAAGATAAGGAATTAATAAAAAAAATCAGAATGTTGCGCAGGTGGGGACCGGTTCGTTTTATTGTAAATCCATATGGGATTGTTTTAATGAAAAACACCATCAGTGAATATGACCCCGACATGGATGAAAATTGGGTTCCATATTATGTGGGAAGAATCAATTATGAACAATGGTTTTTGAAAGGAGAATAGAATCTATGAGTAAAGAATTTATTGAATTTAAAGGTAATATTCCGGCCAATGTAAGCAAAGACGCAAGTTACTCTATAAAAAGGAATAAACATGGGGAATATGTTATAGGACTGGTATACCGTTCTGTGGATGAAGAAATATGGTATCCTTCAACAGATGAACATGGGGAATTAGTAGACAAAATCAACGAAATCAAACTTTATTTCAGTGGTTCACCCGGGGGAAAATTTTATATTAATGAGTACAGCCAGGTGTTAGTCCCGGCGGCAGATAGTAAATATTATTACGCCGGTGAATATCATAATCCGATTTTTTTCGAGTTTGAGGGGAAAAAGATTTCAGGTGAGGCAATTGATTTTGATGGGAAACAGCTCCAGGCCGGAGATATTTGGGTCGGACCGCATGCAGGCATTCCATATATATTAAACGCAGGCGGGAAGGATATTACTTATAGGTACTCTCCGCGGGAAAATGTAATAATCGAAAAAAAACTTTCCCGTGAAGTGGGAAAAACAGTTGCTTTATCAGTAGCAAAAGAAATAGCAATTATAAAAGGCAATAACGGCGGGCGTTTTTATGTTAACGAATATAAAAATATTTTTGCACCGATTCATTCGGAATATGGCAATGATTATATCTATGTGGGTAAACTAAATTTGGATAATTGGTTCCCGAAACCGGATATGGATCAAGTATGTGAAACTGAAAAAGTGGTTTAGCAATAAAACAACAACTTGAACGGTGCCGGGCACAAAGTTATCAAGTTATTGACTAAAATTTAATGATAATTTAGCGCCCGGTACCGAACACAATAACTTGATAACTTTGTGCCCGGCACCGATGACTCTTCCCTCTTCTAATCAAAAAATAGGTATTTAAGCCCATCAATAAAATCTTTATTTTCTATAAAACCTATACTAATTAACTGTTTTGCAATTTCATCATAATAGCTACTAGCCACAACTATAAATATATTATCTTTTTCATTTTGCACTTTACAGGGCTTATAAATCGTAACATCACAAAATTTAGTTCCCTCTTTTTTAGCATCGTTATCGAGAAAATATTTTATTGTTCCCGTATCAAGTTTTAAAATTTTATCAAATACTTTTTGACCACCGCTGCCGGTTCCGAAAATAGCTATTGGTTTTGTCCGAATACACTTTTGGACATACGTTAAAACCTCTTCTTTAGGTGATTTTATAAATTGATTGTCTATTTCTTCAAATGTCAATCTGCTTGCTTCTCTTAGTATGTCGTTTCGATTTTCAGGAATCTTCATATGTCCTTCTATTACTCTAGGATTTTGTTTTGTACCAACTTCTAAACCGCTTATGCTGGAGGTAATTCTTTTTTCTGCCATTAGATTTTCAAACGCTTTCTGACCCTTGTTGGAATTTATAAGAACCAATGATATTCCCTTATTATCGTCTAATTCGTTACTCACCCCCCAAAAATCTCCCAATGTTATATCAGAATTTCTGGGTATTTTGCAAAATGGGCAATCATAACAAATTTTATTTAGATAAAGGTTTTTTAAAAAACCCATGAAAAACGGATCTTTTCTATGATTTTTCTTATAGGTAGTTTGTCGGCCTTCCAACCTTACAAAATAATTGTTCCAACCTTCATCTTGCTTGTCCCGGAAGTATATATCTTTAGGCTTTTCATCGTCAAAAATATAACATAAATATTTTTCAAAAATAATTCTTGACGGGACTCCGTGGCATACCAAATCTACAAGAAGTAAGTTATCATTAGAACCAATGTAATTTTTTAATGCAGTTGTTTGACATGGCGTCCCAACAAACATTACTTCTTTATTTTCGTTAAGGTAACCCTGCACTTTTTTATAACTTAAACCTATATTGCTTTGGATATATTTTGAACCACGAAGTTTCGTTAAACCAATTTCATCATTTACAGCCATATGGAATAATATATTGTCATCATCAAATCCTGCTCCAAAAACTATACCTTTTTTTTCTAGTATTTGATCGGCTAATTCTGAAAAAATTCCGCCCGAAGAACTTTTGGCTCTTATTTCATCATTGTTCGATTTTGCTGCGTATACACCAATAAGACTAACAGTGCCGGTTGGGCCATTTTCTATTGGACAATATTCTGAGCACTCCCCACAATTTATACACTTTTCAAAATTTATTCTGGGTATGTAAAAACCCTTCTTGCTTAACCCAATTGTAATTGCTCCAAATCTACAAACATTATAACAAAGCTGACAACCTGTACATTTATCATAATCTATTATTCTTTGTATTGTTCTATCCATGGTGTAATTCCCTTATTAATCTATGGATTTCATCCATCATATTATCTAATTCAAGTTTTCGTTTTTCTAAATATTGTCCTATTTCTGCTACAATACCATCATAATTAGTCATTAAGTATTCTATTTTGTCTATAACCTCCCTTTTTATTTTCTGATCTTCCCATTTTTTATCGCCCACCGATTCTACTATTAAATCATTTCTCCCAAGTCCCCCACCTATGACGCCTTTATATTTTACGCTGTATGACAAACTAATTGCCGGTTTCCTCATTTGAAAGGTAGACACTGCACCATGCATCCTACCACTAATGGAAAAAATCCCATTTCCCAATACCTGCCTTGCATCCAAGGGTGATATATCATTGTTTATATATGCTAACATTTCTGAATATCTGTTACTTATCCGGGAAACTATATTTTCTATTACTATTCTATCATCTGAACCTTTCGGCCTTAACACATGTGGCAGTAAGACAACCTTACAATTTTTTTCGTTTATTAAATACTCAATAATTCCAAGCCAATTTTCAAGATAATAATCAAAATTCTCCGTATAAACCCTTGTTAATCCAGACGGAATTAATGTCACATATTGTTTCTTGTTTATATTATACCTTTTAAATAAATAATCTGTATCATATTCTCCTTGTCCCGGAAGATCTTCCAAGGCTAAATCTGATGATACAAACACCTTCTGGACCTCCAAATCTTTTTTTAAATATTCGAAGGTTAAATATTCTCTCGTAAATATATAAACAGATTTTAACATATCTGCAGCATACTTTTCCCTCCAACCGGTAAATGGACCTATGGTCTGCCCAACCAAAAATGTAGGAATTTCATTTCCTATTCTATTGATTTTAAACAATTCATATACAACATGTTCCTTTGAATAATATTCAGATAAATCGTCCCCGCCCAAAACTATAAATGAATCATAATTATTTGTTATTCCCTCACAGTATTCGCCAATCCAATTAAGATCTAAATTTACATCCTGTTTCGCAGATATTATTTTTTTCTTGTCTGGCAAAATTGAATTTACCTTTATATTATTTAAACCTGTGCTTAGTCTTAAATTTTCTAGGTCCTTTTCCGTTCTTGTGTCAACATAAAATTCTACATTCCCATTGAATTTTATGTTTAAATAATATATTAAATTGATTGCCATCATAGCCGAACCATAATTAAATGTATTTGGTATATGACTAATCATTACTTTCATCTATTACGCCCCCTCGTATTCTAATCTGATTATGTAAATAAACATAGATCATGGTCCTCACATAACCGCAATTCATTATATTTTGTTTGTTTCAGTATATCAGCATAAATCATCATAGTAGTATGAGGTATACATAAATACCAATAAAGCTTATTTGAAATATCTTCCGTGGAAATAACGTTGTTTTTTTGTACTTCTATTACCTCTTTTATATATTTATAACGCTGTGAAACAGCCACCCTTAAATTATCCGGAAAATGATTAACTAGCGATTTTACTAATATTATACCTTTATTTTTATCCAAAAAATCTTTCTGCTTTTCAAATCTTTGAGGATAACTAATATCATCAGCATCTACCTTTGCAACATATTTGCCGCGTATATGTGAGAGGCCGACATTCAATGCAGCCCCTACCCCCACATTCTGATTAAGTTGAAAAATTCGGATTCTTTCATCCTTGAAGTTCTTAATGATTTCCATCGTATTATCTGTCGAGCCATCATTAACTATAATTAGTTCAAAATCTCTAAAGGTTTGATTTAAAATACTGTTAATAGCATCAGCAATATATTTTTCCCCATTATATACTGACATTAAAGCACTAATTTCCGGCAATTTTCTCTCCCCTTTACATTTGAAATCAACTATATTTAAGGTCCCTTTTTATCTTTGTAGTTGATATCCCCTCTGTTCTAGGTAAATAAGTAATCTCACACAAATCAGACAAATCATCAAATTTGCCTTCCCAATCTGAACCCATAACAAGCGCATCCACATTAAATTCTTTTATATGCTTTCTTTTGTCTTCCCAACTGTTTTCTTCTATAATTAAATCAACATATTTAATGGCCTCCAGTAGTTTTTTTCTTTCATCAAAGTTAAAAGTTATGATATGCCTTTTTGCCTTTTATTTTATTAAATTCATCTGTTGATAATCCTACTATCAAATAATCCCCCAGTTCTTTAGCTCTGCGTAATAAATTTATATGGCCTATGTGTAACAAATCATAGGTTCCATATGTTAAAACTATCCTCATATATATCTACCTCATATTATAATTTCATATGTTTATTGCAAAACATGGCCTGTTGCCCCAGCCTTCCACACACAATAACATCTTCCCCCACATCACCTCAACACTATCTCCTACAATATTAACCTCCACCGCATCCACATTCCCGCTCATTCCCATCCAAAAACCTCACTACATCCTTGGCTCCTACATATTCATCTTCAAAATATTCAAAAACCTTGCTTACTATTTCAAAATCCTCCTTGGTATCCACACAAAGCCTGTAGTTTTTATTATAAAGCCTGTCTCCTTTTACATATCCGATTTTGAACCTATCCCTGTTTTTGTATATGTACAATGTCACATGTTCTTTATAATCCTTGTTATCTTTACTCTTATTATCCTTCCTATCACCCTTGCTGACTTCTTTGTAGACTATTTCTAGGGCATCCTTTGAAAATACCTCTACATCGAACCCCCTAATAAATGTGTTTNGAACATCTAATCTCACATAGTCATAGTCATACATTAAATAATACGATATTACATTATCTACTATATAAGGATCTATTAAGGGACAATCCCCTGTAACTCTAACAATTACATCCCCATTATACTTTCTGCCGGCATCAAAGTATCTTTTTAAAACATTTTCTTCTTCTCCTCTGAATACCTCATATCCGGCTTCCTTTGCTATTTTAACCAAGGGGGCCTCACTGTCAAGTGTAGATGTTGCAAGGACTATATTATTTACATATCCGGATTTGCTGAGTCTGTCCAATACATGAAGTATCAGTGGTTTGTTTATTATGGGTTTAATAACCTTTCCCGGAAGTCTTTTGGAGCCCATTCTGGCCTGTACTATAGCAAGTATATTCATAATATCAGCTCTTTTCATTTATTAGGTCTATTATCCGCTCCACTTCGGTTAAGCGATTTATCTTATAATCTGCTTCTTGTTCTTTTGATAAAAATGTATTTATGTGTTCCCCGACTTCCCTTATAATTCTAATGGTATTTACACCCAATGCCTTAGCTGAAACAAAATCTTTGTGGGGATTATCTCCTACGTATATACATTCTCCGGGTTTTATATTGAAGTATTTTAATATATCCCTGTACGGCTCCTTGCTTGGTTTCCAGTATTCCCTGCCATAATCATCCGTAACAATTACTTTATCTATATATTTTTCCACATTTAATGCTTTTATTTTATTCCACTGTACTATGTTTTTGCCATCTGTTATGATTCCTAAATAATAGTTACTTTTTAAGGTCTTTAATATATATACAGCATCATCGTATAATTTTATATCAGGTACGGCATTTCTGTATATCTGAACAAGTTTATCTATATTTTCATCTATTGAATATTCTTTACATAATACGTTAAATATTTTTCCCCTTCCGT
>JGI24711J26586_10002813_pt1 | contig 12108 bp, 13 predicted proteins | sample BioPla3DNA1_FD_26586 | JGI IMG/M metagenome (IMG submission 26586)
CATCTTCCATGATTTGAGTAATTTTTTCATTTGCCATGTAATTTTCCTCCACAAATATTTTTGATAATTTGTATTAATTTTCTATATTAGGCTTCTTCTGTTTCTGCTTCTTCTGCAGGTGTTTCAGCTTTTTCTTCAGATTCTTCAGTTTTTTCTGATTCTTCTGCTTCGTCTGCTTCAGTTGCAGGTTCAGCAGAATCTGCACTGACAACCAAATCCGCTACATTCTCTTTACCTTCTTCAGCAGCTTTTTCTGCTAAAGCATTTAAAGTCATAGCTAGAGAAGTCACAGGGAAAATCAAGCCTGAAACCAATTGACCATACAAAGTTTGTTGATCAGGAATACTTGCAAGTTGCATGATTTTATCAAGATCAACCTTAGCACCTTCCATAATTCCGCCTTTAATTTCAAATTTCTTAATCTTATCGGCGAATTGTTTAGTCAATTTAGGTGCTAAAACGACATCTTCTGTGCTAAAAGCAATAGCTGTAGGTCCTGTCAATTCATCTGTAAATCCGTCAATTCCTAATTGATCGAAAGCACGTGAAATAACAGTATTCTTGATTACACGATAGGTCACTCCTGCTTCACGATATGCAGTACGCATTTCGGTGTCTTGAGCAACGTTGAGACCCATATAATCAGCTAAAACAATAGATTGAGCATCTTTTAATTCATCTGCCAAACTATTGACCCTTTGCTTTTTTTGTTCCAATATTTTTGGACTGGGCATTGCGATACCTCCTTTTTTATATTTAAATACCCCTTACGCACATGGACGAAGGGGTAGGAAGTATTACTTGAAGTAATATATTTGCAACTAATTGCAAAACCTACTGTCTACCTCGGCAGGAAATTATTATGTTTCAAGAACTCCGGCTGTCTCTGGCGTATAGGTAATATTTAATTTTTAATGCGCATTAATTTTAGCTTAAATTATTGCACGAAGCAAATATTATTTGCTTTATAATTTTGGATCAACTTTGATCCCCGGACCCATAGTTGAAGTGATATGTAAGGATCTAATATATGTTCCTTTAGCACCCGAAGGTTTTGCTTTGATAATCGCATCTAAAAGAGCATTGAAGTTATCCAATAATTGTTCCTCAGTAAAGGATGCTTTGCCAATTGGGCAATGGATAATATTTTGTCTATCTAAACGATATTCAATTTTACCCGCTTTACTCTCTTCAACTGCTTGTTTTATATCATTAGTAACAGTGCCTGCTCTTGGATTAGGCATTAAGCCATGCGGTCCTAACACGCGACCAATGGTCCTACCATTCCCATCATATCAGGGCTTGCGATCACGACATCAAAATCTAACCAGTTTTCACCGGTAATTTTTTGAACTAAATCTTCGCCACCGACATAATCGGCACCGGCTTCTTTTGCTTCATCGGCTTTAGGTCCTTGAGCAAAAACTATTACTTTTACTTCACGACCTGTGCCATGTGGCAATACAACAGCACCTCTAACTTGTTGATCNGCATGTCTGGAGTCAACACCCAAACGAAAATGCATTTCAACAGTTTCATCGAATTTGGCAGTTGCCGTTTCTTTGAGTAAAGAAATCGCTTGATCAGCTTCATAGATTTTTTCAAAATCTACTTTAGCGGCAATTTCTTCATATCTTTTGCCTCTTTTTCTCATCTTAGACTCCTTANTTATCCATATCGATAATGATGCCCATGGAACGAGCTGTACCCGCAACCATTCTGGCACCTGATTCAACATCTGATGCGTTTAAATCTTTCATTTTCATCTCGGCGATTCTCAAGCATTCTGACCAAGGTACTGTTGCAACCTTATTTACATTCGGTTCTCCTGATGCCTTGTCCAGCTTTGCAGCTTCTTTCAATAAGATTGCCGCCGGTGGAGTCTTGGTGATAAAAGAGAATGAACGATCTTGATAGACCGTGATCTCAACCGGGATAATTAAACCCATATCCTGTTGAGTTCTTTCATTAAATTCTTTTACGAATTGAGAAATGTTCAATCCGTGTTGTCCAAGCGCTGGTCCTACCGGTGGTGCTGGCGTTGCTTGTCCTGCGGGGATTTGCAATTTGACAATTGTTTCAACTTTTTTAGCCATTTAGGCCACCTCCCATTTTTTGGATAATAAATATTTCTTTATCTAATCAGATTCTGAGAATCTGAGTTAAATCTAATTCTACCGGAGTTTCTCGGCCAAACATTGAAACTAAAACAGTAACTTTCTTCTTATCTGTATTAATTTCTTGTACTGTACCGACAAATCCATCTAACGGTCCATGGATTATCTTAACTGAGTCGCCCTCACCGTAGTCGATAATAGGCTCCCAATCTGATTCCAGACCCATGATCATCAATTCTTCTTCGGTCAACGGAACCGGCTTTGTGCTTGAAGGACCGACAAATCCTGTGACACCTCTGGTATTTCTTACAATGTACCAAATGTCGTCAGTTAAGATCATTTTAATCAGAACATAACCCGGATAGAGTTTTTTCTCCAGAGTTTTTCTTTTGCCCTCTTTTATTTCCACGACTTGTTCAGTCGGAATTGAAATCTCCTGAATCAAACCTTGCAGGTCACGATTTTCTACAATCATTTCCAAAGTCATTTTTACTTTTTTCTCATAGCCGGAATAAGTATGTATGACATACCAACGAGCTTCTTGTTCTTGATTGGAACTCATCATATCACCACTCATTCAGCAGGCTCTGTTGTTTCTTCAGTTTCGGACTCAACTTGTTCTTCCAGAGTTGTCTCATCGGTTTCTTCGACACTCTCCGTAATTTGAGTATTGCTTTCAGCAGTTTCATAGGTATAGAAACCTGTTCTGCTGAGTACAGAAGAAATTACCGTATCAAAAATAAAAATCGTTAAGCTTGCAATTAAGATAATAGCAATAACCGTTCCGGTATTTGCTTTGAGTCGCTTACGATCAGGCCAGGTTACTCGTTTCAGCTCTGCTCTGATATCAGAAAAAAAGTCTTTGATTCTTCTGCCTAAACCGGGTTTATCGTCCCGAACATTTCTTTTTCTTTTGTTTTTTCGTGATGCCATTTCAAACCCTTCCTGATTTAAAAAGTTGTTGAATTATTTTGTTTCAACGTGAAGTGTATGTTTTCTGCAAAATGGACAGAATTTTTTCATCTCTAGTTTATCAGGTGTATTTGTCTTGTTCTTCTTTGTATCATAATTACGTTGTTTACATTCTGAACATGCAAGTGTAATTTTATCTCTCGGACCTGTACTGGCCATATTCGTCACCTCCGACTATCCGACTATCTACTTATCTTCAATGCTTTAACCCATTTGCGACCTGTTTTTTGCATAATTAAAAAAAGCCTTCTACGGGCAGCTATAACATTCTATAGCTATTAGTTTTTGATGTCAAGGAATTTTACAGATAGAGTCAATCAAGATTGCAACCATGGATTGTAATTAGTCTCTATTGCCTTACAGCAGAAATTTTTAATAAATAGACCAACATTCCGATTGTCATAATTATTGGACTAAGCATCATTAAGGTAAAGCCAAATGTTGACATATATTGGATATCAGCATAAATGCTGATTGAATTTGCCCATGGCAGAATATGCATAAAATTGATTTTGGAGAAAATCACATTAAGGGTAGTGGGCAGGATAATAAAAATACTGGTCAGCCAAATCGTTGTGCGAACACGATCGAATTTTCGGATCAGTATATATGTACATAAGCCTACAGTCAGCAGTGAAAAGAATCGATAGAAGAACAGTATAGCCTCTAAGCCATTGAAGCTTAAACTCAAATTAATTCGAAGCAATTGCATAATTGATTGGATTGCAGCATTTAAAGGTAGTAGCATATTTTTAGCGGAAGCACCAAGGAATAGTATTAGTGTAAAAATAATGTTAGCTAACATTGCGCTACCGGACAAAATCCAGAGCTGAACTTTTATTCTATTTTTTTGTCCTTGGGGCGTAATTCTAATCTGAGACATCATATTATATTTTTTATCCGGACCTAGTAGGGCTAGAGACAAGGCAACCATAAATAAAACAAGTGGTATCGCTTGCAGATTTCGATTAGCAGAAAAGTTAAACCAAGCATTTCCCTTTGCCTCATCCATCACATAAAGCATGGTTGATTTTTTTTGGTGAGCATCTTTCATCATCGCGAGGTTACTTTGAATTCGCATTGCCTCAATTATTTCTGCCTGATTTTGAGTTTGTTGGGCAAAGTTTGTATTTCGGTTTTGCAATTCCCAAATTCTTTTCGCCAAAACATAATCTTTATATTCAGTATGTGTTCCCTCTAATGTATTGATGATCGAGAGATAATTCGCTCTTTGTAATGAATTTATCTCAGGAGGCTCAAAATCAGTTAACTTTATACCGGCTCCAACAATAATCGCGAGTAAAATAATTGTCTTATTTTTAAATAATGAATGCCAAATTTCAAATCCAAGTAAAGTTCTAAGTTTATAATTTAATCTATGGAATTTCAACTCTCTTTTTTTATGTGACTTTTGTTTGCCATAAATCAGAAACATATTACCAAGCAATATCGAAATTATTGTTGAGATTATAATAGTAATTATCGAAACAGATATTCTAGTCGCCACAAAACCAAATAAATTCAAATCTTTGTAAACTTCAATTTGAATAGGAAAATCAATTAAAGCTATTGGATTCAAGAATTTCAGCAGATTAAAAATAGAAAACTCCGGTACAAATCTATAGAAAGCTAATGAAATTACAAAAACCAGAGATACTGCATATATTTCGGTATTTCTCTTTTTAAAGAGACCATTAAACAATATGCTTAAGCCAACAAAAAATAGACTGACCAATACAAAAAACAATCCGTCGTATAAAATAAATTGACCAATCGTCATCCTAAGCGCAGAAAGATTAAAAGCTTGATTAGATTGAATTACCCGATTAACATTGCCAAAACCATAAAGTAATCTAATCACACCAAATTGAATCAATTTGGTGACCAGAGCATAACCAATGCCAAAGACAATTAAGAGCAAACTTTTTACCCTAACTAAGTGCTTTATTCCCAGTGGTAAACTCCTAATTAGACCGGTAACATCGTCATCTTGGTCACCTTTAAATATTATTGTTGCTAACCAAAATATAAAAACTAAACTTATTAAATTGTAAGTAGACATTTTCCTTAAAATATCTACCCCTCTATTATGATCCACCTGCAATTCCAAATCCGCCAAATCTTGATATGCAGCGATTTGGCGTTTAAATGTCTGTTCAGAAAAAGTTGGATTAACATCAAATTTAAGAAGGATTAGCTTTTTATTAAGTTCACTAATTCTCGTTTCATTGTTTGCTTGAAAGTTATCAACATATTCTACTCGTTGTAAAATAGGTTGATTCACCTCATAAACCTTAGTACTCTGCTGTTGATATTCAGGACTAAACCAATCATGAGACTTTAGATGGTTCTCTTTTTCCAATTCTAAATCGGCTATTAATTTTTGTTTGCTTGCTTTTTCATCCTGCTCATCCATTGTGATAATCTCATTCAACAACTTGCGCATTTCAGGATTTTTATCTTGATGGTTTTGAAAACCTTGAACAACAAAAAACACAGCTTGCAAAGCAAAAAATACGACTAACATAAACCAGAAATTTTTCTGGGCTATCAGCTTTTTCCATTCAGATATAAATAAAGCAAATTTATTTTTCATACGTTGCTAACTGCTAATTATTTAATATGCCGCTTGCTCTACTTGCTCCAAACCAAAGAGATGCAAATATACATCTTCTAAGCTTGGCTCAATTTTTGTGAAATTAAATTAAGTTAAATCTTGCTGATCGGTTATTTGTCCTACAATAGTTAATTCTATTAAACCGTTTGGTCTTTCTTGCAAATGAGAAATTTGATAATTTTTCGTAAAATAAATCAATTCATCTTTCGGGATTTCACCAAGATATGAAATATCCGAATACTTACTTAATATAGTTGAAGTAGCTCCGGATTCAATGATTTGCCCACGATCTAAGATCAGGATTTCTTTAGCGATTGAATCTATATCCGGCACAATATGTGTTGCAATCAAAACTATCTTATCCAATGCTTTGGTTGAAATGAAATTGCGAAATCTAATCCTTTCCTTCGGATCAAGACCGGCAGTCGGTTCATCTAGTAACATCACAGGTGGATCCCCAAGCATCGCTTGAGAAATCAAGACTCTTTGCTTCATTCCTCCACTCAAACCGGAGATTTTTTTATCTTGCAAATCAGTAATTCCGGTTTCAAACATTACTCGCTCGATTTCTTCGTATAAGTATTTCGAACTCAAATTTTTCAAAAGACCAAAATACTCTAAAAATCGAAAAACTGTCATATAATCAAATAATTGCTGTTGTTGTGGCATATAACCAAGATTCTTGGCAAATTCAAAACGACTTGCTTCAAGGTCAAGATCGCCCCAGGCAAGTGTTCCTAAGTTAAAATCAATTACACCGGTAATAATATTAAACAAGGTCGACTTTCCTGCTCCATTAGGTCCTAAAATCCCATAAATTCCCTGACTAATAGTTGCAGAAAAATTGTCCAAAGCCGGTTTTGCCCCATTCGTATATGTCTTATATAAATTCTGAATAACTAATTCATTCTTCTTCATCGATTTTATTCCTATATTTGTTTCACTCTTCATAATCATCATAATATTGAGCATAATCTATAATTTTAGATATTTTGCCTTCTTTAACTAAAAACATATAGTCCATATCATGTAAAAATAAATTACCGGATGAACTAATAGATACTCCGGTAACACGCGCTTCTTCGAATTCTGAACCATCTACAGTATATAGTTCTTGCCAATTATCATTTTCAAAAAATACACTTTATATGATGTATTATTTAAATACTCTGAGCCAAATGCTAAGAGCTAACTCAAATCTTTTTCCCCGATATCAATATTTTGATTTGCATCGCCAAAAACATTGTCACCATTACCTGAATTTCCCTGTTTGTCTACTTTTGAACAACCCACAGTTGGTAAAAACAATACTATTACCAAACAAAAACTGAGCAAACTAATTTTTTTATTATTAATTGTTTTGAATTTTGAATACATTTTAATTTCTTCTGTTTTCAATTTAATACAATAAAAAAAAGCTAGCATTAAAATAGGCTAGCTTAATCATAGATAACATGTTTATCAATATATTGTTGATAATCTAAAATCTTTGAAATTATTCCTTTTTGAACAAAAAAGATTTCCTCTCCTGAATAACTAAATAGGAAAAGGTCACCTTCTGAATTTAGAGCAACTGAAGCAATTCTTGCTCCAGCTTCACCAATGTCGGTAGTATCAACATCATAGTGTTTTTCCCATTGATCATTTTCGAATTTATATACACTAAAAAACGAAAGAAATTGTGATTGATCTAATTCATCTGAATACTGATGGAAACTAGAAGGAATTGCATACAAATATTTTCCATTGGAGATCATCCTATAATCACCTTCCAGAGTGGGGAACTCTTTCATATTTTGACCATCTAGATCAGCAACCCAAAAAGAAGTCGTTGAGTTATCATATAGATACAAGCCAATCTCAGGTTCTATTGGATTTGAATTTCTTTTCGTCAGATACATTTTCTCATCAAGAAAAGCATAATTAAAAATCGATTCTGCTGACTGATTATTTTTCGGATTCTCTAATTCATAATTACTTAATTCCAGTATCATAATATCTTCGGAATTCACATCATAAATATAAAGATTTGTTTGACTCTGTTCTTCCTCATATTTAGTAAAATTAAGTTCTACGAACACTTTGTTCTGATACGCGCTGATAATCGGTGCAGAACTCTCATTTGCCAAATACTGTTTAGGTGTAGGCAGCTTTATCGGTTCATTCTTTTTGTTAGCAATTAAATCAAAACTATTCAGTAGATACTCTACAGTAGTCTGTTGATTAAAGTCAGTTTGAGTCACATCGCTATTCGTCGGATCAGTTTCGGATTCTATTTTTTCAGACTCACCGCTTGAAGTCTCGACTTGCTGAACATCTTCTAAAGTATAGATTGTTTCTATTGTAAATATTTTATCATCAGTTAAGATGAAGTCTGCAAAATAAGATTGAAAATCAAATAAATGTTTTCGTTCATGAGTCTTAGGATCAACTTCAAGCAGCTTAATAGTAAAAGAATCAGAAGTTTGAGGTTTGCTCAAATCAGGAGGATCAGCATCAGCAATATATATTTTTTCATTCTGATAAAAAATACTAGAAGATATAAATGATGCATCATTCTCAACTACTCCATGCTCAAAACCAAGATCAATCAATTCTGACATTGAAATGGGATCATTGCTGAATAATACAATCTCATTTGTTGCTTTGTCCATATAATGCAAAGCGTTATATGCTTGAATAAAATAACCTGTTTCTAATTCAACAAAAGGATGAGACATTCCACTGTAAAAAGAATAATTATCTGAAAATTCTCTTGTGGAATTGGATGCTTCTATATTTTTATTTTCCAGATTTTCTGAACAACCGGAACTTGATATCGTTAGTAAAACTAAAATTAAAAACAAAATCATAAATAATTTGTTCTTTTTAAAATTCAACATTTTACAATCCTTTGAAACAAACATTAAGCTACATTTAATCATTAAATCTGATATTAAGCTATTTTCAATCGTCAAAGAAATTTAAATTAATATCCTTAATTATAAGGATATCTAAAAGAGTATTAAAAATTTATTAATATTGTGAGTTTGAGAGATTAATATTGTTGTAGATTGTCTAGTGGTTTTATTTACAGTATGAGTTTATTCGCAATTTACATTTTGTTTAAGATTCTGATTGGAATTTACCTTGGGTTTGTTCCGAATTTCAATCTCTCCAAAAAATCAATTGGCAGACTTGAGAAACGGAACAGAAACTAGAATATTCGGGTGCTTATTGTTCCGAATTTCAACCCCTCCAAAAAATCAATTGGTAGACTTGCGAAATGGAACAGAAACCTAGAATATTCGGGTGCTTATTGTTCCGAATTTCAACCCCTCCAAAAAATCAATTGGCAGGCTTGAGAAATGGAACAGAAACTAGAATATTCGAGTGCTTATTGTTCCGAATTTCAACCCCTCCAAAAAATCAATTGGCAGACTTGCAAAATGGAACAGAAACCTATAAAAGCATCGGTAATTTGTGTTCTGAATTTTGCATAAACGTCTTTTCAAGCAACCTTCATTCAGGCTTATCGGCACTTACTTAGCCCAGCATTGTGTCACTAGGACCGCCGCCCGCTGAGAGTTCTTGGAATAATCTTAAGAGATCTTCTACTTTGAGATTTCTTTTTTCGGCACCTCGGACATCATAGATAATCTTTCCCTCATCCATCATGATCAAGCGGTTGCCATGATCAATCGCTGCTTGCATATTATGGGTTACCATTAAAGCAGTAAGATTCTGTTCAACGATAATCTGATCAGTCAGATCTAAAACAATTTCGGCAGTATTAGGATCTAAGGCGGCTGTATGCTCATCAAGTAAGAGAAGCTTCGGAGTATTTAAAGTTGCCATTAAAAGCGTTACTGCCTGTCTTTGTCCACCGGATAAGAGACCTATTTTATCGCTTAAACGATTTTCTAAACCTAAACCCAGTCTAGCTAAACGTTTCTGATATATTTCGCGTTCCTCTTCTAGAATACCCCAGTTCAATCCTCTACGTTTACCTCTGCGAAATGCAAGTGCCAGATTTTCATCTAATTGCATGTTGGCAGCAGTGCCCATCAAAGGATCTTGAAAAACCCGTCCCAAATCTTTCGCTCTTTTATGTTCCGGCATATCTTGAATCTCTGAACCTGCCAGAATAATTTTCCCACCATCTGCAGGATAAACTCCACAGATTAAATTGAGCATGGTTGATTTTCCTGCTCCGTTACCTCCTATTACGGTTATGAAATCACCTTGACTGATTTGTAAATTAAGCTGATCAATCACTCTTTTTTCATTAACAGTACCGGGATCAAAAGTCTTGGTTAAATTCTCTATTTTAAGCATTTTGACTCTCCTTAGCTGCTAATTCTCTTGCTTTTTTCGCATTATGTTTGCTGACTGCATTGGGTAAGAATAATGCTAAAGCAACAATTAGTGCCGTAATCAACTTGAGATCATTTGTGCTCAAACCTAATTGTAATACCAGAGCGACGATAATTCGGTAAATAACCGAGCCGACAACCACAGCAATCATCTTTGAACCAAAGGCTACCACTCGACGCAAAATAACCTCACCGATCACGATTGAGGCCAAACCAATTACAATAGCTCCTGCACCCATGCCTACATCCGCTGCGCCTTGATACATACCAACCAAGCTACCTGCAATTGCAATGCAAGAATTGGCTATAATTAAGGCTATAAATTTTGTATGCTCGGTATTTTGTCCTAAAGCTCTGACCATTGCTTCATTATTACCGGTTGCTCTAATCATTGAACCGATTTCTGTACCGAAAAACCAGTACAGAACTAAAATCACCAGAATCACAAAAAACAGGCCTATGACAATTGCTATCCGGTCACTGCTTAATTCAAGACCGATAGAAGCAAATAATCTTTGGACCTGTTTAAAAATTGTATCGTATTGTAGGAGCTGCTGATTGGCACGCCCTAAGATTCTTAAATTGATTGAATAGAGAGAGATTTGAGTTAGAATCCCGGCTAATACTTCCGGGATTTCTAACTTATTATGTAAAAAACCGGTTATACCACCTGCAAGACCACCTGCTACAAAAGAAATTAACAAAGCGATGATCGGTGGAATTCCATTGGCTATGCAGATTGCTGTGACACATGCACCGGTCGTGAATGAGCCGTCCACGGTCATATCGGTAAAATTTAATAACCTAAATGTTATATATGAACCTAATGCCAGAATTGCCCAGAGCAAACCTTGAGCGACAGCACCCTCTACTGCCAATAAAAATTGCATACGTCTTTTCCTTTTATATTAGTCTATATTTATTCCGTTTTTTCCCAATTGCTTTTTTCTAACATTTCATCCGGAATTGTTATGCCGAGTTCTTCAGCTAATTCAGGATTTACATCAAATGAAAATTCTTTTTGATGTTGAATAGCCATCTCTGCCGGATTAGATTTTCCAGCTAAGATATCGGCTGCCATTTCACCGGCTTGTTTACCCAGTTCGTAATAGTCTACACCTAAAGTTAATAAACCTCCACCATCAAGCATTGCAACTTCGCCACAAACTACAGGTATTCCTGCCGGAGTTGTAATATTGGTCACAGCTGTCATATTGTTGGAAATCAAGTTGTCGGTAGGAGTATACATAACATCTATTTTGCCGACTGCACTTTGAGTAACTGCTGAAATTTCATCAGTTTTGGAAACTGTCAGTTCAACGTATTCCAAACCTAATTCTTTAATTGCATCTTCGGCCATTTTAGCTTGGATAATTGAATTATCTTCTGATGAATTAAAAATAACTCCAACTCTGGTTGCTTCGGGCATTAACTCTTTGATCAATTCCATCTGTTCTTTGACCGGAGTTAAATCTGAGGTTCCTGTTACATTGGTTTCTGGCTGGTCATTTGATTTGACTAAGCCGGATTGTTCAGGATCAGTAACTGCCGTGATAACAATTGGAATTTCAGATGTCTGATTGGCAGCTGCCTGAGCAGCTTGAGTAGCCACAGCAAAGATCAGATCAGGATTGGAATTGACCAGCTTTTGAGCAATTGTTGTAGCATTGCTCGGATCACCTTGTGCATTATTGTAGTCCAAGGATAGATTTTCGCCTTCTACATAACCACGTTCTGCCAAACCGGCCACAAAACCTTCATATCCTTTATCTAAGGCTTCATGGGGGGCAAGTTGAATGATTCCGATCGATACGTCATCTTTTTTCTCAGCATCATCCTTTTCTTGAGCTGTTTCTTCTACCTGATCACTCAGATCAGAGTCTTGTTTGGCATCATTGCCACCACAAGCAACTAACATTGCCAGAGCAATAATTAAAACCAAAATTATCTGTATTCTTTTCATGTCATCCTCCAAAGATAATAAATTGTTCTGTTAAGTTAAAAATTAAAAAGAGATCTGAAAAGCCTCTGGTAGAATGTTCTTGAA
>JGI24711J26586_10002816_pt1 | contig 12092 bp, 11 predicted proteins | sample BioPla3DNA1_FD_26586 | JGI IMG/M metagenome (IMG submission 26586)
GAATTATTAAAGGTATCAAGACTGTTAAGGAAGGGGCCTGGTTTACTAAAAAGATAAAAATCATAAGACCAGCTATAAAAAGTCAACAAAGAATTTAAAAGATTTTAAAAGCTAACCAAAAGTAAAAAGCAAATAGAACCTTGAAAATTGAATAGGAAAAGTGCAACACAAATAAAGCATTGGAAAAATGCTTTGGAAAAGATAACTAATCTTACTTTTAGCTACATTGGTGTTCGTTGTTCAAAAGGACGATTTTCACTTAAAACGGCATAAATAATATAACAGAGTTTTCTCGCGACAGCACCGACAGCTACATAATGGTGTTTTCCTCTGGCTCTTAATCTTTGGTAGTATTCCGACAATTCCGGATCAGCCCAAGAAGCAACGAAAGCAGCTCCGAAGATCGCTCTCCTCAGATAGGCAGAGCCTNGTTTGGACATACTAGCCTGATTACCTTTGAAACTTCCTGACTCATTAACTGAAGCGTCTATCCCGGCATAGGATACAATTTGTTTTCCACTAGGGAATCGGTTGATATTTCCTAATTCTGAAAGGATAACAGCACCGTAGACAGGACCTACTCCGGGAATGGTAGTAATGGGAGAATCTAATTCTTGCATGTAGTCTTCGATTTGCTGATCAAGCAATCTGATTTGTACCTCGATGAATTCGAGTTGTTCAAGAATTTGTTTCATTTGGAAAGCGAAAGCATCTGTTGCGAAAGATATCCCAATTGATTTCTTAGCAACTGCTTTAATTTCTAAAGCCTTTTCTTTACCGAAGTGACCTTTGGAAGCCTTNTTCAGAAGATTCGTTAGTTTTGTCGTATGGATTGAAGCTAATTCTTCCGGAGTAGAATATTCTTTTAAAAGTGTCTTGGAACTAATACCAAAGGTATGGGTGAACAGCTGAGAGTATTCCGGAAAGACTTGATCAAGAATCGCAATACATTTTCGTTTTAAATCTCCACATGTTTGAACTTGAGATAATCTGAAACGACAAAGTTGCCTGAGAGACAATGCAGTTTCTTCAGCAACAGGAGTTTCATGGTAATCACCAAGCAGAATCACTCTGGCAACCACTTCAGCATCAATTCGATCGTTTTTGGTCTTGCGAATATACATCTTTCTGTATGCATCCGTGACTAGAGGATTAATAACTTTCACGTCAAAATCTTGCTCTATTAACCAAGAATAAAGAACGAGCCAATAATGTCCGGTAGCTTCCATACCGACAATGGAGTTGTCACAATTAAGTCCATACTTAGTAAACATTTTTTGAAGTTTTTCAAGTCCGGAAAGAGTATTGGGAATATTAAAAGAATTCCCATCCAGAACATCTCCATCCTGATTCATAAAACATACTTCATGAGATTTTTTAGCAATGTCGATGCCGATAATATACATAGTTGCACCAACCTTTCAATTAAAGTTGCAGAGAGGTTATCCACTGACTTTACGGGAATTCTACCTTGTTGGAGATACGAGACTAAAACTCATCCAGCTCATACGAATCCTACCCGCAAAGCTGAGGCGTCAATCTTAATCACGAGACTGAAATCTCAAGGAGAAAAAAGACGCCCTCAACTGCACGGTTCTATTATCTCACGTGGATTGAGAGATTAACAGAAAACAGTCATCAAAGTTTCACAACTCTGATGAACATTAATATACAAGGAGAATATTTAATAATGAAAAATCAAGGATTAACTTTAACAATTATTGCCAATATGACTAGTAACTATGGAGAAGGTTTGGGTAATCTTTCAACAGTACAGAAAGTTTTCAAAAATGGAAAAACTTTTGCAACTCGTAGTAGAGAAAGTTTAAAAAATTCTCTTATGGTTGAGGCAGGTTTTTATGATGATTTAGTTGTAGTTTCAGCTGGGGGAGTAACGCAAAAAGATGTCAATGAGGAATTGAATGCTAGCAATTGTCGTGCCTTGGAGGGTGGTTATATGAACACTGAAGGAACTACGACTATTCGCAAGAGCTCAATCTATTTAACGGACGCAATTTCTTGTTCGGAATTTGTAGGTGAGTATAGATTTCATAATAATTTATTTATGGCGCAAAGAGCTGCTGATCAATTGGGAATAAATTTACAAGAAGAAGGTAATGCAAAAGAAGCTGGATTAATGCCGTATCAGTATGAATATGACCGAGGTTTAAAAGTTTATTCAGTGACGATAGATCTAGACCGAGTTGGAGTGGATGAAAATTTTACTAAGGATGATCTTCCTTTAGAAGCCGATTCAGAAGAAAAAGCTGACAGAGTTATTAGCTTACTAAAAGCAATTCAGTCATTGAACTTAGTGGTTAAAGGCAATCTAGATAATGCCGAACCAGTATTTATTGTTGGTGGCATCGGTGAGCGGAAAACACACTTTTTTGAAAATGTTATTAATGTAGAAAATCAAGAACTACTTATTACCGAAGATCTAAAATATAGACTTGGAGACAATTATAAAGCTGCATTGCTCGAAGGTGGTAATTTAAAAAATGAAACTGAGATTAAGGAATCTTTGAATTCTATTTCGATATCAGAATTTTTTGATGACTTATTTGTAAAAGTTCGTCAGTACTATGGAGTTTAAATATGAAAAAAACAGTACTGCGTATTAGACTTAAACAAGCGGAGGCACATTTTCGCAAGGCCGAAAGCCTGGAGAACAAAATGACATATCCATTGCCTCCTTATTCAACTATTATTGGGGCATTACATAATGCATGTAAGTATCGAGAATATCACCCTATGGACATTAGTGTACAAGGTGTCTATGAATCTATTGAACGTAAAATTTATTACGATAATGCCTATCTTAATTCGACCCAAAATGATCGTGGTATATTGGTAAAATTGCTCAATCCAAATTATTTTTCAGCTGGTTATAAAACTGTTGCGATAGCAAAGAAAAATCAAGGTAATGATTTTAGAAAAGGTATAACGATTGATGTAATATCGCCTGAACTGTTGAGTGAATATCGATATTTGCGTGATTTAAGAGATAGATTAATTGATGAAAGAAAGGCATTCCAAGATAATAACAAGCTGGAACAAACGAAATTAAAGTCTGAACTAGAAAAGCTAGCTGAAGACTCAAAAAAATTCGAATCTATTAGTCAAAAACTAGAGACTTTGGCACAAGATTCAAAGTCGTATGAGCAAGAGTACAAAAAAAAGAGGCAACAAGAGTATGAGGAACCATATTCATATTTTGCCACATTGACAAAATCTATTCGTAGTTATGAAGTCATTTATAATCTGGAAACTTTAATACACGTTGCGGCAGATGATGAAGTTTTATCTGATATAGAACGAAATATATATAACTTAACCTCGGTAGGACGCAGTGAAGATTTTGTGGATTTACTTGAGTGTAAAAAAGTCAGTATTTTTGATACTGAAGAAGAAAAAACATGCAATAATGGTGTCTATATCAATGTTAAAGCATATGATGAACAAGTTGGCAGTAAAAAAGATGGTGACTATAGTCAAGGAACAGTCTATCGCTTACCCAAAGATTATAAATTAAAAAAAGGTAATCGAGAATTTAATCATATTGATTGTATTTATTTATCAAATTTTACATACGAACCTAATGATGAGTATCAAATATATTTCGATGAAGAAGATTTTTTGGTTCAATTAAATTAAGAATAGCAGTATTAATTATTTTGCTAACGGTCGAATCATTATTGTTAAGAATTAAGGATTGATAATGGGAAAATGTCAGATAGATTATAGTGAATACATGGCTAAAAGTTCTATGTTCGGCATAAAAAGTGAGAGCTTATTAGAACATACGAATAATGTACTTGATCAAGTCTTTATTCTTGCGCAGCAATACAAGCTAGATGGTAAACTGAAATCCCTTTTATTAATTGCGGCATTTTTCCACGATATTGGAAAGATCAATCCTGTTTTTCAAAATCGCATAAAATCTCAAAACAGAATTACTTTTAATTCCCAAATTGAAATTGGTCATAATGTGGCGTCTATCTTTGCGATGAGATATCTTCGTGAACATAAAGATACAATTAGTGATACAGTTAAAGCAGATAAATTGCCAGCTGATTTAACTATATTTTGTTCTGTGAGCGAGCTTGAAGTATTTGCAAAAGAACATGAAGTTTCTGTTTTTGACATGATGGTTTATTATCTCAAGAATTTAAGTCGTGATGAGTTTACGATTGTTTATTATGCAGTTCTGGAACACCATCAATATGGAGAAAACTTAATTTCTGAAGTAAATGATTTTGGGAAAGTAGCATCGTTTCCTTTTTTCGCCAAAGGTAGGGATATAGATAATAGAAAAATACGTGAAAAAGTAAAAGCTTTAAATTTGTCTAAGATAGCCCCGGATAATTACCAGGGGCAAATGTTATTAATTAGTGGATTTCTCAACCGTTGTGACAGGGCTGCCAGTGCGCATATGCAAGTTGAATTTCCAAATGATTTTCTGCGAAGTTGTATAGAACGATGGTCAATAAATGAAAAAAGCAAGAATCCTGAGTTTAGTTGGAGACCACTTCAAGAATATTGTTTCCAGAATAGAGATCAAAATTTGTTAATAATAGCACCTACTGGGCAAGGTAAGACTGAAGCTGGGTTGAGATGGATAGGTGACGACAAGGCTTTTTTTGTCTTGCCTCTACGAACTGCGATAAATAGTATTTATGATAGGATTAGTCATAATATTCTTCAAAATAAATTCCTGGATAATCGTATAGCGTTGTTACATGGTGAAAGTTTATCTGTATTGATGAACAAAAATCAAGAAGATGGGGATTTCCAACAATTATTAAAATATGATAAAAATGCAAAAATGTTTTCCTTACCGTTAAACATAACAACACCGGATCAATTATTTAACTATGTTTTTAAACATAATGATTTTGAATTAAAACTTTCACTTCTTGCAAACAGCAAAATTATCATTGATGAAATTCAAGCGTATTCTGCAGAATTGTTGGCGTATTTAGTTTACGGACTACAATTAGCGGCCAGTTTAGGGGCTAAAATATTAATTTTGACTGCAACATTTCCGCCATTTATTAGAAACTTGTTGGACAATGATTTTAGATTTACTGGTTCTGATATCAGTCAAAGATTAAAAGGCATTAAGTTTCAAGAAAAAAGATTTATTAGTGGTCCTAATAGGCACTATATCAAGGTAGAATCAGGTATTCTAGATCAAAAATCTGCAGGTAGCTTGCTGAAAGATTTATTAGATAATTCCGAATATAATTCATATTTAATAGTCTGTAATACCATTAGTAAAGCCAATGCAATTTACGAAACGGTTGAAAATTTGATTTCGGAAGATTATCCGGAGCAAGAATTCCATCTCTTTCATAGTAAATTTGCAGGTAGAGATAGGTCCTCATTAGAAAAAAAGATAATAGAACATGGTAAAAAACATTCTAAAGAAAAAGTTATTTGGGTTACAACGCAAGTTGTAGAAGCAAGTCTAGATATAGACTTTGATTGCCTAATTACTGAATTATCAGATTTAAATTCGTTGTTTCAAAGAATGGGCAGAGTCAATAGGCATGCCTTGAAACTAGTTAAAAATCCTAATTGTTATGTATATGCAATTATAGAAGAAAAATATCTCAAATATTCTAACTGTGAAAAGAATTCTGCTTTTATAGATAAACAAATTCATGAACTTAGTAAAAAAGCATTGAAAAGTTTTAAGGGAAATGCATTGTATCAAGAAGGTGAGATATTAAGTGAGCAAGATAAGCAAGATTTAATTGATGATTTTTTAGCTATGGATAATCTAATTAGCGATAATAATCAAAGTGACTTTTTGGAAGAATATAATGCCCATTACAAATTCATTGAAACACTAATAGTTAGAGGACGAAGCAGCGGACTAATAAATAAGCGATTTAGAAACATTGTTCAAATTCCAATAATACCCAAAGTTATTTATGATGAATCTATATTCCAAGCAAAAAAATCAGAACTGTATTCTATTCGCGATCAACTAAAAAATAGAAATGAAACTTCAGATGATAGTACCAGAATGCGCTCTAAGGTATATGATCTGACTAATTTTATTAAGAGCTGTTGTGTGAATATACAACCCTATGAATTAAAGAACTTGTTAAAACTACCTGCAAATAAAAGCAAACATATTTTTGTGGATTTAGGTTATGAGCAAATTCAAGTACTTGATTGTGAATATTCTGCGATAAAAGGATTTAGGTATTCTTCAAAAAACTCAGCTGAAGATAGAACAAATGAAAAATTCGATTCAAAAGAGAACTCTGATTCTAATATTAATAATCTAGATAATATATTTTAAGGCAAAGTTAATTGTGGTCAAGATGAGTTAGTATAAAACTCAATATCTGAATTAGATATTAGGAGAGCAAACAATGCGAATTTCTGGAACAACTTATTATTATAGTTACGTTTGCCTCAGAAAAATGTGGTATTTTGTTCATGAAATAAATATGGAAAGCAATTCGGAAGCTGTTTCTATCGGTAAATCAATTCATGATCAGTATTATCAACGTGAAAAGAAAGAATTTGCAATTGACGATACGATTGTAATTGACTACATCAGTAATGATGGGGTAATCCATGAAGTTAAGAAAAGCAACAAAATAGAAGAAGCCACCATTGCTCAATTAAAGTATTACATATACTATTTGCAACAAAAAGGGACAACTCATTACCGCGGACAAATAAATTATCCTTTGTTGAAAAAAACTATTGATGTTGAATTAACTTCAGCAGATGTCATAGAGATCGAAGAGCAGTGTAGACTGATCAAGTCTATTGCAAGTGAAAAAATTCCACCGAAAACAAACAAAAAATCTATTTGCAAATCGTGTGCATATTATGATTTGTGCTTTATTTAGGCTGTTTGGATCCAAAATTAATATGATTATTTGTATGTAAATCTTAATAAAACAGGAGAAAGAAAATGAAGAGATCATACTATATTTATTCAAATGGCCAATTAAAAAGAAAAGACAATAATATTCAGTTTGAAACTGTTGAAGGAGAAAAACGCACAATACCAATTGAAACAGCTTCTGATTTTTATATTTTTTCGGAAATGTCTCTCAATACCAAACTGTTAGATTTCTTTTCTCAAAACGGCGTGATTATTCATTTCTTTAACTATTATAGTTACTATTCAGGATCCTATATTCCCAAAGAACGTTATTTGTCAGGAGATCTTTTGGTAAAGCAAGTGAAACATTATCTGGACTTAGAAAAAAGACAATATTTAGCTCAATGTTTTGTTATGGGTGCTGCGCAACATATTTATAGAAATTTAAGATACTATAATTCTAGACATATTGAATGTACAGCTGAACTTAATGAAATTAACGATTTAATAAAATCAATATCTTTAGCTAAAGATATCCCAACTTTAATGGGAATTGAAGGTCAAATTAGACGTAAGTACTATGTGCTATGGAATTTAATCATGCTGCAAAACATGAAGTTTGAAAAAAGAATAAAGAATCCTCCTGATAATCAAATTAACACCTTAATATCTTTTGTAAATAGTTTAATGTATGCAAAGACTTTGTCTGAAATATACAAAACTCAATTAAATCCGACTCTTTCATATCTGCACAAACCAGGCAATAGACGGTATTCGCTAAGTCTTGATATTTCGGAAATATTTAAACCAATATTAGGGGATAGATTGATATTTTCGTTAATTAACAAAAGACAGATTAGCGAAAAAGATTTTGACGAAAGAACTGAATTGATTACTCTAAAGAAAAATGCTTCACAGAAAATAGTAGCCGAATTTGATAAAAGAATGGAACAAACAATAAAACATAACACTTTGAAACGACAAGTGAGTTATCAGTATTTGATTCGACTGGAATGTTATAAACTTATTAAACATTTACTCGATGAAAAAGAGTATGTTCCGTTTAAGATGTGGTGGTAATTGATAATGGAGAAGTGGGTCTATGTATTGTGTTCTGGTTTATGACATTAGCCAAGATAAAGATGGACGAAAAGTACTGCCAAAGGTTTTTAAAATATGTAAAAAGTATTTGCATCATATTCAAAATTCTGTGTTCGAAGGAGATTTATCTGAAGCTCAACTAATCAATTTGCAAATTGAGCTACAGAAAATTCTGAGGATGGATATTGATTCAGTAATCATCTTCAAATCTAGAAATAAACGTTGGCTGGATAAAGAGTTTTGGGGTAAAGAGGACAATGCTACTTCAAATATTTTTTGAGGATTAAAAAGATATCCTAAATAATATTTATTTTTATTATTCACTGAAAGAAAATAATTGAAGTTCTAGACTTTTAGTTGAGTTTATTCTTGAGTAATATTGAATAGAGAGAATCTAAACACTTTATTATTTGCATATATTTAATATTGATCAATTCAATATTATTAAAACAGAAGCTAATCAGCAATTTTTATTTCTGTCGATCACTCTAATCGCTCTTAGAGTAATGGTACGACAGAAAACCTTAATCCCTGTGGTGCCAAAGCTTTAGGAGCTGTTTTTTTGACTCTGCAAGGAAAAAATATATGTTGTTATATGTTGAAAAATCTGTTAGACAATAACTATGCACAGAAGACCTCACATGTATGGCATAATATTAGTTAGGGATTGAATCTAACCATATTGGAATTTAAAGGTCAGANGNTGAAGTAATATTCACTACTGAACAGCGATTGAATCTAACCATATTGGAATTTAAAGAGGATCCCTGACTGCCTTACAAGTTCTTCTTCTGGATTGAATCTAACCATATTGGAATTTAAAGGAGGGTTCGGACGGTGGTTTCTTGGTACCGATTGAGATTGAATCTAACCATATTGGAATTTAAAGTTGTTATTATCGATTTTGCCTATAATCGCTAACCCAGATTGAATCTAACCATATTGGAATTTAAAGAACTGTACCATGACTGAAAACAACGAGACTTATGAGATTGAATCTAACCATATTGGAATTTAAAGATCATTAATTGTTTGTCTTGGAGGTCCTGTCTGACGATTGAATCTAACCATATTGGAATTTAAAGAGTTTCAGCATCTAAAGCATTTTGAAGTTCCTCATAGATTGAATCTAACCATATTGGAATTTAAAGCATGTTAACTCGTGGAATACCGATATTGTTTTCTTGATTGAATCTAACCATATTGGAATTTAAAGGCCTAATATCTCTACTGTTGTTATATCTCGTTCAGGATTGAATCTAACCATATTGGAATTTAAAGACTGTTGCACCTATAACTCCTGCAATTATGGCAGGTGATTGAATCTAACCATATTGGAATTTAAAGCCTGTTCATCTTGCACAACTTTTAAGCAAATACATCGATTGAATCTAACCATATTGGAATTTAAAGATCGATTTGCGGTAGATCCTTGCTGATTTTCTTTCCGGATTGAATCTAACCATATTGGAATTTAAAGATCAACCGCTGTGCCACTATGGCATGGCAGATTATGATTGAATCTAACCATATTGGAATTTAAAGGAGAAGAACTAGAAAGGGATACGAGATGGTTTTATTGATTGAATCTAACCATATTGGAATTTAAAGTCATGCAGGAGTTGCAATCACTACAAGCGTGGTATAGATTGAATCTAACCATATTGGAATTTAAAGAATGCAACCGGCTTATGTTTTACAAGATCAAGCCACGATTGAATCTAACCATATTGGAATTTAAAGAAATAAGATCATGCTGTGCACCTCCTAAAAATTTCGATTGAATCTAACCATATTGGAATTTAAAGCCGGCAAAAACAAGGAAGTATTAACAATCCACTTTGGATTGAATCTAACCATATTGGAATTTAAAGTTTTTGGTAACAAGGCCTTTACTTTGGGAAAACTTAGATTGAATCTAACCATATTGGAATTTAAAGACATCCGTAAAGGTCTCAATCAAGAGTTTTAGAACGGATTGAATCTAACCATATTGGAATTTAAAGAACATCACTTGCTTTTCTTGTAAGTTTGGATTTATGGATTGAATCTAACCATATTGGAATTTAAAGAAATGCTTTGCTTTGAGATAGAAAAAGCTATTGATAGATTGAATCTAACCATATTGGAATTTAAAGCAGGATATCAAGCACATACGAGAGCAAAGGGCTTTAGATTGAATCTAACCATATTGGAATTTAAAGACAATTTTTGAAAAACTACGGAGGTAAAAATGGCACGATTGAATCTAACCATATTGGAATTTAAAGCTTAGAATCAAGTTTCCAATCTGCTCTTCAAGCCTTGATTGAATCTAACCATATTGGAATTTAAAGAGACTTGCTAGAGGTGGAATAATTGATCAGCCTACGATTGAATCTAACCATATTGGAATTTAAAGTTTGGAACCTGCCCTATAACGAGGAAACGAAAAAGATTGAATCTAACCATATTGGAATTTAAAGAGTAAAGAAACAATTTTAAGATTAAAGAAAGCCTAGATTGAATCTAACCATATTGGAATTTAAAGCTTAAAACTAAAGCAACTCATACGGCCAATGCTGACGGAAGTTATACAGTTTTTATAAATGATAGGCTATGTTATTTTGAGCAGAAAGAAGCTTACCGACATGAAATTGCTCACATTTTAAATAATGATTTATATAATGAAGATTATGCAGATGCAAAAGAATGGAGATTAAAGTATGAAAAGGCTGATTAAGATAATTGTATTGTTGTTAGTGATAATTTTGTTTGTTGGAGGATGTGGGAAAACCACTAAAAAATTAGACTTATCTAATACAATTTCAGATTTAGAACTTGTCAAGACTGATTTTGACAAAGTTTTTGAAGTTTTTGGTGCACCGACAAGTGAAATAGAAATAACAGAACACGACAATTATACAAATTATGGTGCCCCTTATGAAAAACGAGTATTCGGCAACTTAATTGGCGCGCCATCAGTTTTTTATATGGACTTTGACCCACATCTTGAAATGTCTTACTTAAGTATAACTTTTGTTTCTGATGACAACGATTTAAGTGCGAATCAACTAAAAACTGTAATTATTGAAGAATTAGAAAAACATTTTGAAAAATCTGAACAAAGAGACAATGATCCGGTTGAGGCGGAATACTATGGTGTTAGAGATAACATGGAGGTTAAATTATCAAAAGCTACTAACGGTTATGAAATAGTTTTAATATACACAGAATTTAAATAACCAAATTAAGAGAGGATCATATGAATATAACTATTTATCTTCTATTAAGTTTACTTGGAAATTTGATTGGAATAGTTTTTTTATTTCTTTTAGGATTAGTAGTTTTTGTTATTGCAACAATTGTCAAACAAAATAAAGCGATAAAAAAGCAAAAATCTAAATCTAAAACCGAGATAGCATCTGAACCAGAACCAATAAAAGCAGAACAGATTAAACATGAACCACCACCTAAGCGCTTTTTTCTCGTAGCTGGTACATTTCTCCCAGAAAGACAAAAAATACTAAAAGATTTAGTGGACAAGAACAAATCTGATTATACTGGTAAAAAATGGAAAGGCTTTTCTAATCAAAAAATCAAAGGTAGTAGTAAAAGATATTATGAATATGGTTTTTTACCCGTATTCAGTAGAGCAGTCCTAATACATGAACCAGAAAATGAAAATGATCCAAACGCTATTGCCGTATTTGTTGGAAAGAAAAAAGATCAGATGATTGGTTATGTCCCAAAAATTGAAATAGAAAAAGTAAACGAAATAATGAAAAAAGATGATAGAAATTCATTTAAGTTTAGAGTTGGTGGTGGTAGATATAAAGAATACGATCCAGAAACCGACCAAGTAAAAATTGTTAATGACAATTACAACGGAATAATATTTTATCACGATTATTATTAGGAATTACCACACATGCGCACCTGGCTAAAAGAATTAAGAAAATCTAAAAACCTAACTCAAGAAAAACTGAGCGAAAAAGCAGAAATTACTAGAGCGTTCTATGCACAAATAGAGCTAGGGAATAGAAATCCATCAGTACCAAACGCTAAGAAAATTGCTGAAGTATTGGATTTTGACTGGACTAAATTTTACGAATAAAAAAATAGCCAACCCCTCCACTACCACATTTCAGGA
>JGI24711J26586_10002820_pt1 | contig 12080 bp, 9 predicted proteins | sample BioPla3DNA1_FD_26586 | JGI IMG/M metagenome (IMG submission 26586)
AAGCTGTAAATTGTTATAATATTATTTTATCTGAGAATTCAATTGCTTCTAAAACTAGAGTTGACGTAGAGAAATACAAAACATTTGCTTTGAATAAGAGACAAATTGAGACATCTAATGAGATACTAAATCGAGTCTTAAATGAAGCACGTAGATGGATCGGGACTAATGAAAAAAATATGGGGCATAAATACATCATAGATACCTATAATAATCAACCTAATTTACCCCGTGGAATGAGAGTAAGTTATAGTGATCATTGGTGCGATGTATTTGTTAGTTTTATTGCTATTCGAACAAATACTACTCATATTTTAGGAAGTGAGGCCTATGTTCCATTTCATATGAATTTCTTTATGAATAAAGGTCAATGGATTGAAAATGGTTCAATAACTCCGAAACCAGGAGATATAGCATTCTTCAATTGGGCTGTGACAAGTCAACCTAACTATGCTGTCCCTGGTCATATTTCTATAGTCGAAAGTGTTCATGATGGATATTTTTATTCAATAGACGGGAATGTCTTTAAAGATGGTGTATGGGGTGAAGGACATGTTGTCCGTAGAAAATACATAACAGGTGCAGGAACTATAAGAGGATTTGCCAGACCTTCCTATCAGTAATATTGAGATTTTTTTAAATGAAAGTAAATATGAAAAAAGAAATAATTAATACTAATAAAGCTCCCAAAGCTGTTGGTGCCTATTCACAAGGGATACAAATTGGAGATTTAGTTTTTACTTCAGGACAGATTCCCGTTGATCCTGAAACTGGTGAGATGGCTAAAACAATAGAAGATCAGACAGCTCAGTGTTTGAGAAATATATCTGCTATTTTAGAAGAAGCCGGTAGTAGTTTAGACAATGCTATAAAGCTTACTGTGTTTCTTCAGGATATTAATGATTTTGTGGCTATGAATGAAGTTTATACCTCATTTTTTACTAAAGAAGCTCCTTGTCGAAGTGCGGTTGAAGTTGCGGCAATCCCTAAAGGAGCCAAAATAGAAATTGAAGCGATTGCTATTAAGTGATTAATATGTTCAATTCACATATTAAATTGCAAGCTACAGAAAGCCCAAGCTTAGTAAAGGTGTAATATGTTTATTAAAATACATTATGCAAAGATTATTAAAATATTAATAATTACATTCTTTGTTATTTTGTCTATTTCATTTTTTAGTACTGAAGTATCAGCAGAAGTAATAGAAGCTGATCTAACAAGTTCTATAGAAATACAAGGTTTAGAAAAAGATTTTATTGAGGATGGATTTAAGGGAAACGAAGAGTTTTCTGGAAATGAAATAACAGACACAGAGTTAGATGAGTTTGAGAATTATGTTGTGGACACAGATGATTATTCAGAATCAGAAACATCCGGCTTGAGTGTGGTTACAGAGAATGAAGATGTTTATGATGAAGAAGCAGAATCATCTGTTACTATTCAGCCTGAACATTCAGAATCAGATGTACTTGATGAGACATATTCTATTGAATCTCAAATAACTGATCTAGATATTCTTACAGCAGACGCAGAACAAAATAATGAGGCAGATGCTCTATATAACAAGATCAAGCGCAGTGGTTACGTCTCTGAACGCTGGAATTTAGCACGGCAATTTAAGGATCTATATCCAAGCGATTCACGGGTACAAGAAGTTATAGACTTTGCAGCAACTTCTATGTTGAATTATGGCGTGAGCTTACATCAAGCAGGAAATTTATCATCAGCCATTTCTTGCTATGACAGAGTTATCTTAGAGGAAACGGTAAGCAGATCAATAGTAGATCAAGCAAAGAAGTATAAAGAGCTAGCAAAAGCGGGTACTATACTGGAATCGCCAACAAACTTATACAACAAGATCAAGCGCAGTGGTTATGTCTCTGAACGCTGGAATTTAGCACAGCAATTTAAGGATCTATATCCAAGCGATTCACGGGTACAAGAAGTTATAGACTTTGCAGCAACTTCTATGTTGAATTATGGCGTGAGCTTACATCAAGCAGGAAAATATGATCAAGCTGTAAATTGTTATAATATTATTTTATCTGAGAATTCAATTGCTTCTAAAACTAGAGTTGACGTAGAGAAATACAAAACATTTGCTTTGAATAATGAAAAAATAGTGAAAGTTATCTATTTAGATCCTGGACACGGCGGATCAGATCCTGGAGCTAATTATTATGGAATTCGAGAAGCCGACTTAAACTTAAAAGTTTCTCATATGGTTAAAGATGGCTTAGTCAAACTTGGATATAAAGTTTTAATGTCTCGAACATCGGATACATATATTGACTATTTAGATCGAGCAATTGACGCAAATGCTAAGAATCCTGATCTTTTTGTGAGTATCCACCATAATGCGGCCCCAAATTGGCCAAATGCGACAGGAATAGAAACGTATTATTATCAATATCATCCCAATTGGCCACCTAAAATTAACCAAGAGATGCATAATGATCCAAGTCGAATTCAAAAAAGTGCCAGCCTCGCTACGGATATCCAAAATGCACTAATTAATGCTACGGGAGCCGTTAATCGAGGTGTGCAGCGAAATACGTTTTTGGTATTGCGAGAAACAAAAATGCCTGCGGCTTTGATTGAATTAGGATTTATGAGCAATTATTCTGAATTACAAAAACTTTTGAATAGATCTTATCAAAGAGTATTGGCCAATGCCATAGTAAAAGGCATACATAATCAATTTATCGAATGATTTTATCTGATATTTTTCGAATACATTCTATGCATGCACCAACTCTTCAACATATTTGGTCGCAGGGTGCTGTTTGATATTTTCGGGGGTGTCGAATTGTTCGATCGAGCCGTTGTTCATTACGAGGACTTTAGTTCCTAGCTGTAGAGCTTCGGCTATATCGTGCGTGACAAATAACACAGTGATGCCGGTTTTTTCATAGATAGCTTTCATTTCCAGTTGTAATTGCTTGCGAGTAATCTCGTCTACTGAGCCGAAGGGTTCATCCATCAGGAGGATATAGGGAGAAGCTGCTAGAGAGCGAGCAATACCTACTCGTTGCTGTTGCCCACCGGATAACTCTCCCGGATAACGATCGCGCAGACTGTCATCTAAGCCGACAATATCCATCCATTTGCTAATTGCATTGACGGTCTTTTGTTTATTCTTTTTATTTAAAAGATTAGGTACATATGCGATATTTTGTTCAACTGTCATATGAGGGAAGAGTACACTACCTTGTACGGCATAACCGATATTGCGGCGCAGATGGATTAAATCGGCGGTGCAGATATCTTTATCTTCAACAATTATAGTACCGGAATCAGGTTTGATTAAGCCGTTGACCATCTTAATAATTGTCGTTTTGCCACTGCCGCTTGAACCGATAATTGTGACAAATTCACCTTTTTCAATCGTCAGATTGAAATCCTCAATTGCCCACTCGTTGCCGTATGATTTTTCTATGTTAATAAATTCAATAATAGCCATTTTTTCCTCTGTTTATTATCTGTTATTATGGTTCAATTAAGCTTTAATTGAGTAAACCGAGTTCCGTTAAATATTCTCGAGCGACATCTTCCGGTTCTTGATCTTGACTCTCAACCAGATCATTCATCTTTGACATTTGATTATCGTCTATAGTGCCTTCCAGTTTCTGAAATACATCTTCCAGTTCAGGATGTTTATCTAAGACTTCTTCACGAATTACTATGCCGCACCTATATGAAGGATAGAAATGTAAATCGTCTTCTAAAACAACAACATCACTCTGGCTGAGTTGGCCATCAGTGGTAAAGATACTCAAAACATCGATTTTTCCTTGATTGATTGCTTGATATTTTAAACCGATATCAAGATCCATCGTTTGTTTGAAGTTCATATTGTAGGCTTTAATTACAGCTTCATAACCGTCTTCACGTTCAAAGAAATCGTAATTGGCACCGAAGATCAATTGGTCGGAAACTTTAGCCAGATCGGAATATGTTTTGAGATCAAATTCTTCAGCTACTTCAGTTCGCACTACCATACCGTAAGTATTGTTAAAACCGAGCATTCCATGCCAAGCAAAGCCGAATTCCTCATGATACTCATCTTTGAGCTGGTCAAATAAATCTTCCGAATAGATACCTTCATTTCCTAAAACCATATTCCAACCGGTACCTGTATATTCAGGATATAAATCAAATTCAGCTTTTTCCATCCCTGGCTGAATATTGGATGTACCGCCACCTACACCTTGAGTTATTTCTACTTCTAGGTCTGTATCCTGCTCAATCAGTAAGCTTAGCATATTACCTAAAATATATTGTTCGGTCATCGGTTTAGTAGCAATGTTAATTGTATCTTTTTTCTTAAAGTTAATTGAACTGAAGACTACTGCTAAGATACAAAGACCTGTGACGGCTAATGCCACACGTTTTTTGAATTCGGATTTTCTTTTTTGAGAAGAATCCGTTTGTTGAGCATTGCGTTCAATAATTCCGAGTAAGAAATCTACTGCTAAAGCTAAGAGAGCAATTAATAAACTGCCGGCCATTGTCATTTGAGCATTGTTGGTGGTGATTCCACGATAGATTGCTACACCAAGTCCGCCTGCTCCGATAAAGGAAGCAATACCGGACAGTGCAATTGTCATGGTGACCATATTGCGGATGCCCGACATAATTACCGGAAAGGCGAGCGGTAATTTAATTTTATAGAGCATTTGTAAATGCGTGCTGCCCATACCCTCAGCTGCCTCAATAATTCTGCTGTCCACATTCTTAATTCCGGTATATGTGGCACGTACCATCGGCAATAGAGCATAGATGGTTAAAGCGATAATTGCGGTTGCATTTCCAACCCCGGAGAAGGGTATTAAAAATCCCAACATGGAAATAGAAGGGATCGTATACAGAACGCCGACCACAGCCAGAGTAGGCTTGGCTATGCGTTCATATTCACTGATCAGGATACCGGAGATCCCTCCGATGATGATTGCGATTAAGATTGCAATTAAAGAAATCCTAATATGTTCTAAAAGCAGTTCTATAAAAAATTCTTTGCGCTCAAATAATATATTTAACATGTTTTAGAGTTTCAACTTTCAATTATTCGGTTAATCTTTGGAAAATATTTCTTCAATCTTAGCTTTGACTTCGCTGATTTCAATGTCTTCCGAAGTATCGGTTCCGGCAATTTTTAGTTCGACCTTGCCATCCGTAATGCCGCGGCCGACTGTAATTCTAGCATAAGCACCGATCAATTCCATATCGTTGAATTTGACACCGGCTCTTTCATCTCGATCATCAATTAAGATATCCAGATCGGTTTGCTCGCTTAATTCTTGATACAGTTTTTCACCAATTTCAACTTGGTCTTCATTTTTGGTATTGATGATTACAATTGCCACTTGGACCGGAGCCAAATGTTTAGGCCAGAGAATCCCATGTTCGTCATTATTTTGTTCAACGATTGCTGCCATACAGCGAGCAATTCCGATACCATATGAACCCATCTGAACCGGAATCAATTTGTTGTTTTGATCTGTATAATAAAGATCCATTGCTTTGGCATAACCGTCACCTAATTTGAAGGTGTTGCCGACTTCAATGCCGCGCATAAACTTGACCGGGCCGGCACCGTTTTCGCACATATCTCCTTCTTTGATTTCTCTAATATCGGNGGTATGTTGTGGTTTAAAATCTTTCAGGTTTGCATTNATATAGTGNTGATCNACCTGATTGGCACCGACGATGAAATTTTTCATAATCGTGATTTCTTGGTCCATGATAATCGGAATATCAAGACCGATTGGACCTGCAAAGCCGACCGGAGCATTNGTTGCCTGAATGACTTCTTCTTCACTTGCCATTTCAATTTCATTGGCGTCTAGCAGTTTTAAAACTTTNGTTTCATTGACCTCATGGTCACCTCTGACACAAAGAGCATAGATTTTGCCGTCTATTTTATAGATCAGAGTTTTNACNAATTTCTTNATATCTTGATTTAGGAAATTAACAACTTCTTCAATAGTTTTGGCATTAGGAGTATCTTTAACTTCATATTCCAGTTCTTGTTCAGTCGAGGCTGTACCTTCGATTACGCATTTGGCAACTTCCAGATTGCTGGCATAACCGGAAGAATCTTCAATTACTAAAATATCTTCCCCGATTTCGGAGATTGCTTGAAATTCTTCAGACAGCAAGCCGCCCATTACACCGGTATCAGCTCTGACGATTACATAATCAAGTTCTAAACGATCAAAAATATTTTTGTAAGCTTGGAACATTTTGGCATATGCACTATCCATAGCTTCCAGATCACGATCAAAAGTATAAGAGTCTTTCATCACAAATTCACGAACTCTGATCAAGCCGAAGCGTGGTCTGGGTTCGTCCCTGAATTTGGTTTGGAATTGATAGATGCTCATCGGCATGTCTTTATATGAATGAATATGCATTTTGGCCGCAGCGGCAAAAAGTTCTTCATGAGTTGGACCCAAGACAAAAGGCTTGTTAAAGCGGTCCTTTAAAGCGAACATGCTGCTGCCGAAAGTTTCCCTGCGACCGGAGTCGATATAGACTTCTTCCGGAATCATGGCGGGCATGCTTAATTCTAGAGAATGAATGGCATTCATCTCTTCACGGACAATGTTTTCAATTTTATTCATGACTTTGAGTCCGAGTGGCAACATCATGTAAATCCCGGCTGAGGATTTCTTAATCATGCCTGATCTGACCAACAAATTACCGCTGGTTGAATCTTCGTCCTTGACATCATCTCTTAAAGTGAAAAAATAATCTCTGCTTAATCTCATTAACTGACTCCAATATAAAATAATAAAAATAGATAATTTCTTTTAAATGCTAAATTATTGTATCATGATTCCTGGGGTCATGCTATGTAGTAAAATCACCAATTTTACCGATGTATCGGCTGATTGAGCTAACATTCATTCAATAGTCCGAGCAAAGTCATGACATTATTTTTAGAGAAAAGTAGGTTAGAGATGATCAAGAAAAAGATAATTAAGAGTTTACCACGTTCAAGTGGAGTTTTACTTCATATCAGTTCTTTGCCTTCACCTTACGGGATTGGCACTATGGGAAAACAGGCTTATCGGTTCATTCGGTTCTTACATGAAGCAGGCCAAACCTATTGGCAGATTTTGCCACTGGGGACAACCGGTTTTGCCAACTCTCCTTATCAGAACTTCTCAATATATGCCGGAAATCCTTATTTGATCGATTTTGATTTGTTGGTTGAAGATGGTTTGTTACAGCCGGATGCAGCTGCAAGTTTGGAATGGGGAGATGATCCGACCAAGGTGGATTATGGCTTAATCTATGAAAATAAGAAAAAAGTCTTGCATTGGGCATATGAAGGTTTGCAATATTTTAAACCGCATCAATTCTTAGCTGATAAAGAGGATTTTTTCGAAAAAGAAAAGTTTTGGCTGGAAGATTATGCTTGTTTCATGGTACTCAAGGATAAATTTGAAGGTAGAAGCTGGCAAGAATGGCCTGATCAATTCAGAATGCGCGAGCCTGAGGCGATCGAAGAGTTCTGTGCAGAACATGAAGATCAACTCGATTATTATTATTTCGAGCAATTTATTTTTTATCGTCAATGGAGACATGTCAGACAATATGCTAAACAATATCAAATCAAAATTATCGGTGACCTGCCGATTTATGTTGCTGAAGATAGCGTAGATGTCTGGGCTAATCCGGAACTTTTTCAATTAAATGAGAATCGGGAATTGACACATGTTGCAGGTTGTCCGCCTGATCTATTCACGCCTGACGGCCAACTTTGGGGCAATCCTTTATATGATTGGCATGAGATGGCCAAAGATGATTACGATTGGTGGGTCAAACGAATCAACTGGGCAATGCAGGTTTATGATTATGCCAGAATNGATCATTTCCGCGGTTTTGAGTCCTATTGGTCTGTGCCTCATGGTGATCCGACTGCCAGATTCGGTAAATGGATTGACGGACCGAAAGATAATTTATTTAAAGCAATGTATAAGGAACTGGGTGAAATCAGAGTAATTGCAGAAGATCTGGGCTTTATGACGGATGAAGTGATTCAATTGCGTAAACGTCTCGGTTTCCCCGGGATGAGTGTTTTGCAATTTGCCTTTGATCCGAAAATGGACAGTGCCTATTTGCCGCATAATATCAGACATAATAATGTTGTTTATGCCGGAACTCATGATAATTCCACGACTAGAGGTTGGTTCGATTTAATAGATGATGAGACCAAGAGACTGGCTGTCGATTATTTTGGTTTGGTTGACGGACAGGATTATGTCAAAGGTTTAATGCGCGGTGCTATGAACACTGTGGCCAATACCTGTATTTTGTCGATGCAGGATTTGCTCGGTTTAGATGAAAGTGCGAGAATGAATCTTCCGGGTAGTTCCGAAGGCAATTGGGAATGGCGTATGACTTTGGATCAGATCAATCAGGATTTGGCTCGGGAACTTCACTATTTAACCTTCCTTACAGGTCGTTTGCCTGTTGAAAACGCTGAAACTGAAGAAGAGTTTCAACTTAGTTAGCATTGTGTAACTATAGTCACAATAATATTCTTGGCTAAGGTATAGAATAAAGTAGCAATTATTGTTATTGATATTATTTATAAATAAAAGGAGTACGATTCGATGTCCAAGCTATTGGAAGTAAATAATTTAAAAGTGGCAGTTAGTGATGCCGAAATCTTAAAAGGTGTAAATCTAGAAATTGGACGGGGTGAAGTCCATGTCTTAATGGGACCGAACGGTGCCGGTAAATCAACTTTGGCCAGGGCAATTATGGCTGACCCTCAATTTGAACAGGTAGAGGGAGATATTTATTATGATGGAGAAAACATCAATGAATTATCGCCGGATGAACGAGCTAAGCTCGGTATATTTTTGACTTTTCAAAATCCTTTAGAAGTTGCAGGTATCTCAATCGAAGATTTCTTGCGCACAACTAAAATGGAATTGACCGGCGAAGACATTTCGGTTTTAAAATTTAAACGTGAATTGCAAGAACAAATGCAAGATCTTGACTTAGATTTGACCTATGCTGATCGTTATCTAAATGTCGGTTTTTCCGGCGGAGAAAAGAAAAAAGGCGAGATTTTACAAATGAGTGTGCTCGATCCTGATTTAATCATGCTCGACGAACCTGACTCAGGTTTGGACGTTGATGCGGTGAGAATTGTTTCTGAAACGGTTGCCGATTTTCTCTCCGATAAGAACAAAAGCTGTCTAATTATCACACATCATAGTGCGATTTTAGAAAGTGTTAAACCCGATTATGCTCATATTTTAATTGGCGGTAAAATGGTCAAACAGGGCGGACCTGAATTGATCGAACGTGTAAATCATGAAGGATATAACTGGGTCCGTGAAGAGCTCGGTCTGGCAAAAGTTAATGGCGAAGTCCTCAGGTAAAACAGGAGGAATTAATTAATGACAAAACAAAATATTGATTTACGAGATAGAGAAAGAATTTTAGCGGAAAAAGCGGCTAAACGTGAAGTTTTGAAAGAAGCGAGACGTAAAGAACGCGCCGAAAAAATTAAAGAACGTACCTACGTCGAAGAATTTGATCGCGGAGTTTACGATATTAAAAATCCGAATAAGTATGAAATCATGCTTTCTAAGGGTTTGAACGAAGAAATCGTACGCGAAATTTCCGCAATTAAAGAAGAGCCTGACTGGATGCTTGAAAAACGTTTGGAAGCTCTTGCAATATATAAGCAATTAGAAGATCCTACTTGGGGTCCTGATTTATCCGAATTGAACATGGATGAAATTGCTACTTATATCAGACCGAAGGCTCAAATGGAGAGTAATTGGCAAGAAGTGCCGGATGAAATTCGTAAGACTTTTGACCTTTTGGGTATTCCGGAAGCGGAGCTCGATTATTTATCGGGTGTTGGAGCGCAATACGATTCAGAAGTCGTTTACCATAATATGAAGGATTATCTTTCCTTACAAGGTGTAGTCTATACAGACTTTGAGTCGGCGGTTGAGGAATATCCGGAAATTCTGCAAGAATATTTCGGAACCTGTCTCAAACCTGATTTACATCGTTATTCTGCTTTACATTATGCAGTTTGGTCCGGCGGATCCTTTGTTTACGTACCGGAAGGTGTTGAGGTAGATATTCCTCTGCAAAGTTATTTCAGAATGAATGCTCCCGGAGCAGGTCAATTCGAACATACATTAATTATTGTAGAAAAAGGTGCCAGCTTACACTTTATCGAAGGTTGTTCCGCACCCAGATACAATACAATTAATCTGCATGCCGGCGGTGTTGAACTTTTTGTTAAAGAAGATGCTAAATTGCGTTATTCAACGATTGAGAACTGGTCACGCAATATGTATAACCTGAACTCAAAACGAGCGATCGTTGATAAAAACGGAGTGATCGAATGGATATCCGGTTCATTCGGTTCAAGAGTTTCCATGCTTTATCCGGCTAGCATATTAGTCGGTGAAGGAGCGCGTAGCGAATTTACCGGAATCAGTTTTGCCGGTGCCGGCCAAACTCTGGATACCGGAGCGCAAGTCGTGCATAAAGCTCCGAATACCTATTCCACGGTTGAAACGAAATCTATTTCTAAAGGTGGAGGACAAGCTGTTTACCGTAGCTTGGTTCAAGTTGATGAGGGTGCTTATGGTTGTAAGTCGAATACTGATTGTCAATCACTCATGCTTGACTCACATAGCCGCGGTGATACAATTCCGACCATCATTTTGAAAAACGATGATGTTGATTTCGGGCATGAAGCAAAAATCGGGCGAATTGATGATCAGGCAATTTTCTACTTGATGAGTAGAGGTCTTTCGGAAGAAGAAGCAAAGGCCATGATCGTACGTGGTTTTGCAGAACCGGTTGCTAAAGAGTTACCTTTGGAATATGCAGTTGAAATGAATGAATTGATCAATCTCGAATTGAAGGGGGCGATCGGATAATGAGTGATAAAATGATTAGAGGTAATACTTTACCCGCATTGACTTGGCGTTGGATGGACGTCAATGATGTAGAAATTAAATTAAAAAATAAAGATATAATTCCTTATACCGCTCTGGATGGAGTAGGTAAAATTGACGAGCGAATGAAACAGGTATTTTATGATTTAGATCATGGAATTTCTGAAGAAGTTGTACGCATGAATAATGAGCAATGCAATCTGGCTAACCATTGGGAAATTTCTGACAATAAGCCGATTGAGCTCAAGTTGCCTCAGTCAAAAGAAAATCCTCTTTTGGTTGATCAAAATCAAATTGTCGTGCCGCCTTTACAAAACGGTACAGTAGTTCTGTACAATTTTAGTGAAGATGAAACTAGAGTAGAGAGAAACTCTACAGTACTGATCGATGTGGAAAACGATGCTGAAATGACTTTAGTTTTGATTCAGCGCTTAAATGAAAAATCAGTTTCTAATGTTTCTGTAGTAGCCAGAGTCGGAGATGGAGCCAGATTAAATTTGGCAACGGTTGAACTTGGTGCAGGCAATACCGTGTTTCACTATATGGTGGATATGGAAGGCTTCGGTGCTGAGAGCCATGTTAAAACTGCTTATTTGGGCAGTGGCAATGATCGTCTGGATTTGTTCTATCATGTACGTCACATTGGTGAAGAGTGTATTTCAGATATTCAAGTTAATGGGGCTTTGATGGATCATGCTGTGAAGAGTTTTAGAGGAACGATCGATTTTGTAGAAGGTTGTAGCGGTTCGGACGGTAATGAAGAAGAGTTCGCAATTTTACTTGACGATACGGTTCGTTCAATAGCGGTTCCTTTATTGTTGGCTAATGAGGATGATATTGTGGGAAACCACGCTGCAAGTGCAGGTCAGATTGATGATGAACAATTATTTTATCTGATGAGTCGTGGTCTAAGTCGTAAAGAATCAGAAGGCTTAATCGTTGAATCAAGAATGACACCGACCTTTGATCAAATTCCGGATCAGGAATTACGAGATGATCTACGCCGAGAAGTGCATCAGAGAATTTTAAGACGTTAGGTTTTAGGGAGTTAGGGAGTGTGGTAGGTAGCAAATTTACAAGTTTTCCAAAATCTTGTTTGGATCTCTTGATTGTTTGCTACCGATA
>JGI24711J26586_10002821_pt1 | contig 12079 bp, 12 predicted proteins | sample BioPla3DNA1_FD_26586 | JGI IMG/M metagenome (IMG submission 26586)
GAAGGAGCCTTCCCGCCACATTCTTCCTGGCAAATTGTATCTTCTAGGTGCGCTTGGCACCTCTCTGTTATCGTACACCTCTATCATACTCCAGACGCGCCTCTGACGGGATTGGCCTTCTGCAACCCCGCGCGGCAAACCGGGGGTGGGCGCCTTACCACCCCTGGACCAGGACCGGGGATAGAAGTTTTGCCGGGCCCCGCCACACATCGACTGATGGACGTAGGAGATGGCGATATCTCCCAAAATTCATCATATCCAGTCCTTCTTCCGGAAATAGAGGACCATTATGCCTGTAGCGGCGATCATCAGCGCAAAGACTGAAGGGTATCCCCCGGGATGCGCAAGATCAGACGCGCGCACAAAATTCATGCCGTAGAACCCGGTGATGAACGTGAGCGGTATGAAGATGGTCGCAATGATCGTGAGAACCTTCATTATCTCATTCGTACGGTTGCTCTGGCTTGAGAGGTAGATATCGAGCACTCCAGACATCATCTCCCGGTAGGTCTCCGCGGTCTCGGCGACCTGGATGGTGTGGTCGTATACGTCCCGAAGGTAGACGAGTGTCGAGCCAGGAATCAGGGGTGAATCCCCTCGTTCCAACCCCGCCACCACATCGCGGAGCGGCCAAGCTGACCGCCGGAGAGTGATCAAAGACCGTCTCAGGGCATAGATGGACTGCAAGATCTCGGGACCGGGTTCCGCCACCACCGCATCCTCAATCACCTCGATACGCTCCCCGAACATCTCGATCACGACGAAGTAATCGTCAACTATCGCATCCAGCAGGGTGTAGAAGAGATACCCTGCCCCCTCGATCCTGAACCGCCCGACCCCGGCGCGCAGGTGTTCCCGGATGCGCTCAAAGGCGCCGCTTGGCTGCTCCTGGAACGATACAACGTAGTCTGCACCGAGGACAAGGCTCACCTGTTCGCTCCGGAACTCACCATCCCCGTCAGGGGAGAGCATACGGACCGCAACGTAGAGATAATCGCCGTAGTCCTCGAGCTTTGGGCGCTGGCGGATGTTCATGATATCCTCCTGAGTCAGCGGATGGATACCGAGAGCACCCCCAATTGCCTGGATCAGATCGCCGTCGCAAACACCGTCAACGCTGATCCAGGTGACCGCCGGGCGGAGGGTGAAACCCTGGAGATCCTCAGGTCGTGCATAGACCCGCTCATCGAGGTGGGACTCGCTGTAGTTGATGACCGTGGCGGTGACCGGTGGTCTCGTGGAGGCGTCCTGCCCGCCCGATACCAGACCGAGCTCCCGGTCGTCATGTGAGCTCATGAATGTCAGATCGTGGTGCCACAGTGATAGGGCTTCATCCCGCTACCGTCTCGTCCTCGCCCTTCGCCTTCGCAGCGGCGCGACCGATCAGGATGACCGCGATGATCGCAACAATCGTCACGACAGCAGCATACACAAACATCGCAGAAAGTGTGCTCTGATCGCCAAAGACGATCTTGAATAGTTCTTGGATGGCTCCATTCCATGCAAGAGCGGCGACAAGGCCGAATGCAGCGGTGATGAGAGCTGCTAATTTTTCGATAACCTCTGTCTTAAACGACATATCCCTCCGATGCGCGGCGAGAGGGATAAGGATTCCGGTCGCATGGGATTGTTGCCACGCCATCGCGCGGAAAAAAAGAAGGGAAATTCTTCTTCACTTGAAGATGTCAAAGATCTGGTCGTCACCGGTGCTGGCAAGCCGCTTGCGCTCAGTCGGCTCCTCGACAAGCGCAAGCACCGGGAGCTCCATATCCACACCCGGGGTGTGGCCGAACATCTCCTGAAGATCGACCTGCATGGCGTGCATGAAGAGCGAGTTCGGTATATCCATCGCGCAGTGCTCTTCGCACTGGCCGCAGTTGATACACGAGTCCGCTATATGGGCGTAGCGGATCAGGTGGAACATGAACGGCGGCGGAACCTGACCGGGCTCGACCAGGTAGGGCTTCTTCGTGCTGCACTCGACGCAGTAGCAGATCGGGCAGTTCTCGATGCATGCGTAACATTTGATGCACCGGGAGGTATCCTCCAGGATCTTCTTCAGGCGCTCCTTGCCCTCACCAAGCCCTTCGAAGTAGCGTGTCCGCCACTTGTCGCCGAGCTTCAGCATCGCACCCTCGACCTTACCACGGATCGCAACCCCCTTCGGGTTTGCGGGTTCTGTGGCAACAGCACCGGCATTCACGGCATCATTCAGGAGGTTTGCACCCTTCTCGGAACAGACCTCGACGAACGTGGCCTTGCCGGCCTTATCCCCGATGACCCCCCAGTTCCCGCAGGCGAGATCAGCCTGACGCGGGATCTTCATCTTGCACCGGCGACAGTTCGACCTGCGGCCGTATCCCTCATCCTCGAGGTCATCCATCGATATGCCCTTGTGCTCACCATCCTTCGTCACGATGATGAACTGGCCCTTGTCGATCTCTTCCTTGACGACATCGTCGGGATCGACCTCGAACTTCTCGCGGATCATCTTCCGGGCGGTCACGGGGCTTACCGTACCGCCGCAGTTGAGGCCGATCATCAGGACGTTGTCCAGATTCACCTGCTTGCGCTTCGCAAGCTCATACAGCCCCATCGCATCGCAGCCCTTCACCGTCACGGCGATCTTCATATTCTGGGCACCGTCCAGGTAGTTCTTGAAGAGCTTCGAGAGCAGGAGTGTCCCGCAGTGGAGCGATCCCGCAGTCTCGGCTATCTCGGCCGGGTCGGTGATGAGCACGGGCACAGCATCATAGATGTCCTGCCCCTTCTTGACGGCAAAGACGGCATCCACCATACCGGTCTCCAGTGCGTGTGTCAGCAGAGCGGTGACCGCTCCACCACACTCGCCCCTCTCCTGGCAGGCGGCGTCGGTTGCCCATGCGTATATTGTGTCTCCTTTTGCTGCCATCTTCAGGCCTCCGTAATCTTCTCAACCCTCACAGAACAGGCCTTGAACTCCGGGATCTTCGCTATCGGGTCAAGGGCGTTGTGAGTCAGTATGTTCGCTGCACACTCAGCAAAGTGGAACGGCATGAACATGACACCCTTCATGATATCGGGGGTCACCTTCGCCGGGGCAGTGATGGTCCCACGGCGGGTGGTCACGCGCACGATCTCCTTGTTCTCGATGCCGAGTTCTTCTGCGTCCGCGGTGTTGATCTCGATCCAGCCGGTTGGAACCTCGGAGTCGAGCGTCTCAGACCGNCGGGTCATGCTNCCGGTGTGCCAGTGCCAGATGATACGCCCGGTCGTGAGCACGAACGGGTACTCGTCGTCAGGAACTTCCGCCGGCGGTTTCCAGTCGATCGGAGCAAAGACGCCGAGACCGTCGGGGTGGGCGAACTTCGCACCGTGGAGGATCGGTGTTCCGGGGTGGTCTGCTGCGGGGCAGGGCCAGTGNAGCGCTTCAGGCCGCTCGAGCCGCTCGTAGGTCATGCCATGGTAGGACGGCGTAACCTCAGCGANCTCATTGAAGGCGTCCTCGAGGCTCTGGTAGGGGAACTGCTCCGCGTAGCCCATCTTTGCNGCGAGCTCGCNGATGATCTGCCAGTCTTCCTTCGCCTCGCCTGGTGGNTCCTGGGCTTTGCGCCAGAGCTGGACACGTCGCTCGGTGCTGGTCTGGGTGCCGCTCCGCTCCGCGTAACAGGCGGCGGGCAGGACGACATCAGCGAGTTCAGCGGTCTCTGTCAGGAAGATATCCTGCACGACCAGGAACTCCAGGCTCTCGAGGGCTTCNCTGACGTGATTGAGATCGGGGTCGGAGAGCATTGGGTTCTCGCCCATGATGTACATGCACTTCAGTTCGCCGGGGTTATCGGTCAGGACGTTCATCATGACGGTGACCTCGTAACCGTTCTTCGGCTCGCAGATCCCGTCGGGGAAGCCCCAGGCGTCGGCGAACTTCTTGTGGACAGCCTCATCGGTGACCTTCTGGTAGCCGGTGAAGACGACCGGAAGAGCCCCCATGTCGCAGGCGCCCTGCACATTGTTCTGACCACGGAGAGCATTCACACCAGCGCCGGGCTTACCCAGGTTGCCGGTGAGCATCTGGATGTTGGCGACTGACCGGACGTTGTCAACACCAACNGTGTGCTGGGTGATACCCATCGAGTAGAGGATGGCGCCGGGCTTTGTGGTGCCGAACCACTCGGCGGCCTGCCTGAGCTGTTCGGCCGGGATTCCGGAGAGCTTCGAGACGTTCTCAGGGCTGTAGTCATCCTTCATGACGACTTCCTTGAGCTTCTCGTAGTCCTTGGTCCTCTTCTCGATGAACTCCTTGTCCTCCCAGCCGTTCTTGATGATCTCCTGCATCATGCAGTTGAGGATGGCAACGTCTGAGCCGGAGACAAACTGCATGTAGAGGTCAGCCTGGCGGGCAGTCGGTGTGTAGCGCGGATCCGCGTATATGATCTTTGCACCGTTCAGCTTCGCCTGAACGATCTTGCGNCCGATCAGCGGGTGCTGCTCGAAGGTGTTCGACCCGATGACGAAGACACACTTCGACTCGGCGATGTCGGGGATGGAGTTGGTCATCGCACCGGATCCGAACGACGCGGCAAGTCCCGCGACGGTGGATGCGTGNCAGAGTCGGGCNCAGTGGTCGATGTGCCGGGATTTCATGACGCCGCGGGTGAACTTCATCAGCAGGTAGTTCTCCTCATTGGAGACCCTGGCCGATGCGAGTGCCGCGAACTCGTCAGGCTTGTACGATTTGAACTTCTGAGCGATCAGATCGTATGCCTCATCCCAGGTCGCCTCAACGAACTCGCCGTCCTTCTTGATCAGCGGTTTCGTGAGTCGATCCGGGCTGTTCACGAATTCATGAGCATAGGTACCCTTGGGGCATACCTTACCCTCGTTTACCGGTGAGCGGGTGTATGGTTGTGTGCCGACAACCTTTCCATCCTTCACCACGAGGTTGAAGCTGCAGCCCGTACCGCAATACGGGCATGTCGTCTGTACATACTTGAGATCCATGGTAAAACCTCGGATACTCTAATATAGGGGCACGTGATATTTAACAGTAGTGATTAACACATGCTTTTTCGGTGAATATCGGTGGGAATGAGGGGAATCATGCAGGCGTGGGTGGGGGTGCACATACAGTTCGCTGATGGTCAGGGGCCCGGCAACCTGCCATGGCCAGGATCTCGCTCACGGTAGCCACACCCCGCAAGGTGTTCTCGTAAATCTCCATAGCTTTAGCGCAAAAGGACAACCTGGCTGAGATCCCCGATTGATCCGCCAGATCCCAGAGCAGTATCCCGGGGGCAGTGGAGTTAATTGCTGGCGAAAGAAGAACATCTTAGGTATACGCCCATCACGAGGCGCCGAGGAGGGTTTCGCTACAATGAAGAGAACAATACCGGTATCCCCCATACTCGCCGATCTGATAGGAAGTGCCCTGGCATCGATGGATGGCGTGAGGTTCACCGACCTCGACGCCTGCCCGTCGTGCGGCGGCCCTGTGGCCGGACACGATCTGCGGGCAAAGCGATTTGCCGTTGTACTCGATCAGGGCAGGGTGCGCACAATCCGGGTCTACGTGAAACGCTTCTACTGTCAGGACTGCGGCCGCCTCTGCTATGCAGAAGCACCCTTCTACCCTGGCACGCGCCTTGGCTCGCCCATCGTCGACCTCTGCCATATCCTCTCCAAGCAGATGCCCTTCAATCGGGCAGCAGAGCACCTCCGGGCGATCGGGATCGTTGTGGACCGTGGGACGATCCGGAACTACGCCTCCCTCGACGTTGGCCCTGTTCCAGCAGCCGAGCTCTTCGGCTTTCCGCTACCGCTCTCCCTCTTAAACCTCTCCATCTCCGCCATCGGGCATGAGCGCGGTTCCATCGTAGGGGCAGAAGTGCTCGCTGCCTGCGGTTTTCCACCCGCAGACGGGGCAGCGCTTCGTGGCGGGCGGTCTCCCGAGGAGCGGGATCAGCGGTATGAAGAGAAAGAGGAAGAAGAACGGAAAGCCGAGAGATAGGGATACCCCCGTTATGATTGACCGATGCCGCGAGCAGGATGAGGGTCAGTCTCCAGCGACCCGTAGCGCCACCTCCCTGACCGCATACGCCGGCAGTGCATCCGAGACCGCCCCGAGATCCCGGCTCAGCGTCGCGCAGCCCAGTTCCCGGGCAAAGAGGTCTGCTCCTATCCCCGCCGTGATCACCCGCTCAGCGCCGCTCTGGAAGAGTGCGCGCCCAACTGCGCGGACGATCAACCCCCGCTGGGCCTGCCAGAACTCCCGGGCGATCTGGAGGGCTCCGCTTTCCCCGATCTCCTCGATATCAGCACAGACTACCCGGGCAAGCCTCCGGAGCGCCGCATCACGGGTCTTTTCACCGTTATCCGGGGCCGGGCAGGTGTAGCCTTCCGGGGCGATGTGACCAAGCACGATATGCGCGTCGGCGCTTGCAGCGAAGTACTCGGTGCTCACCGGGGTCACCACCCCGTCCAGCGTGACCGCCGAGAGATGTGTTGCGACGTTCGTCCTGAGCATACCGGTGTATATGAGGTAGTGTTTCTGCAGCCGCCTGGTATCGGTCAGTCCTTTGAGGCTTGCGAAGCGGTTGAGGGGGATAACATCAGCGGTGGTGCTCCCGATATCGAGGAAGACCGCATCGGCGTAGTCTTCCCGCAGGTAGTCGGCCGATGCCAACCAGTTCGCGGCAGCAAGGGCCGGGACCGGTCGGGTATGGAATGCCGCATCAGTGCCATAGAAGGCTGCATCCGGGATGGCCGTATGGACAGCGTCGACGATCCAGCGGATCCCCTCGATCTTGTTCACGAAGCAGTCTGCCAGCTCTCCGCTCATCACCACGGCGGCTGGCCCCGCATAGGACTCGAGGAGATCAGCGAGCGGCGCGCTCTGCCAGAGCGGGCAGTAATGGATGTGCATGCCGGCATCGTCGATGACTTTGAGGTTTGCACCTCCGATATCGATGCCGATCATACCCGGGCGACCTTCCCGTCTTTGTCGAACCGGACCCTTCCCGTGAGGTGCACCTCAGTCGGCGCTTCGCCTCGGGATGCTGCCACCAGGATATCCGCGATCTCCTCCTCCATGACCTCCGCGATCCCGATCAGGCTGGTCGTGGGTCGTGGGTTGACATCCACCACGTAGATGCGATCGCCGACGATGATATCGATCCCGACATATCCCTGGCACCCGAGAACGTTCATCGCATGGACGGCGGCAGATACGATCTCCTCCTCACGGTCCGGGTGGATGGGTGTCTCACCGCCGAGGTACTGAAACCGACCGTCTTCGCCGACACCGATCTCCTGCCGGTTGATGGCGAGCAGGAGCGGAGGGGCGCCTGAGTAGTACTCGCAGACGTTGCCGGTCACCCGGCTTCCCACGAGGCTCACGCTCAGCGTCTTCCCTTCGACGTAAGCCTGGGCGAGCTCACCGGGGCCGGGCTCCTCGTCAGTCAACCTGACACCCAGAGCGCCGCAACCCATGATCGGTTTGACGATCCGCGTTCCCCCTCCGGCATCAGGAGGCACCGCTATCCCATTCCGGGCAAGGATCGCTGCCGTCCGCTGCTTATTCGCACAGACCGCTGCATTCATGCTCCCGCAGCCTATGTTGTGGGTGAACTGCTCGAGGAGGTGCGTGTACCGAAAGAGGAGGTGGTCCGGTGTGATGACCAGTCCCACGTCNCACCCGGGCGCAAGCCTCTTGATCTCACCCTCGAAGTCAGGCCCCTCGGGCATCACCACATCGTAGCCGCATCGGGCGAGACTTTCGCTGATAACGGTGAGCATGGCAGCGCCTTCGGGTGCAAGCTCGGGGTCATGGCAGACAGAGTATTCGGCGAGGAAGGCCTTCATTGCAATAAAGGTTGACCGACAAGCACTTGACCCTGACGATCGGCAAATGTTTGATGCACGGAGACGATCCATACTAGACGAAGATGAAGCCAAAGATAATGCTCACCAACGATGATGGGATCACGTCCATGGGACTCTGGGCGGCGTACGAAGCGCTTGCGCCGTTCGCTGACGTCACCGTGGTCGCGCCGGCAACCCAGCAGAGCGCTGTAGGCCGATCGATCTCCATATTCGAACCTATCCGCGCAACCCGGGTGACGATGAACGGGGTGCCGGCATACTCAGTCGGCGGGAAACCGACGGACTCCGTGATCATCGGGTTGTTTGCCCTGCGCCTGAATCCGGATCTTGTGGTCAGCGGCATTAACATCGGCGAGAACCTCTCATACGAGTCTATCATGACCTCAGGCACGGTTGGGGCCGCGCTCGAGGCGTCCAATCAGGGGGTGCCGTCTCTTGCCTTCTCGCTGCAGGTTGAGGATCAGGGTGATAAGTTCGATGACCCCTCTGGAGTCACGGACCGGTTCGGTGACGCGAAGAGGGTGGTCCGGGAGATCTGTGAAAAGATCCTTGGAAACGGGTTCCCGAAAGATGCCCACGTCATCAACGTGAACATACCGACACCGGTGCGCGGCGGTTACGAGATCACCCGGCTTGCCGAGAAACTCTTCTACACCGGCGTTGAGGAGCGCTTCGACCCCCGTGGNCGCCCGTATTACTGGATTGANGGGCCNNTGTATGAAGATGCAGACGAGGGGACCGATGTGCATGCGATCCAGAAAGGTAATGTCTCGATCACGCCGATCACGCTTGACTGTACGGCATTCCGCGCCAAGGATGACCTCAGGGGCATCCTCGATGGGATGAAGATCTGAGTGTGAGGTGGAAAGAGTGGATCCAGCACAACAGGAAGAGTCGAAGCGGAATGCAGGTTACCATGCGGCCGGGATGGTCAAGGATGGGATGGTCATCGGCCTCGGCACCGGGTCGACCGTCTTCTTCGCGATGGAGCGGTTGGGCGAGCGGATCGTGAGGGATGATCTATCCATCGCCGGCGTTCCGACATCTCACCAGGCGGCCATCCGGGCTCGCCGGTATGGCATCCCGCTCACCAGTCTCGATGAGCATCCCGCACTCGATGTGGCCATCGATGGAGCTGATCAGGTGGACCCGGATCTCCGCATGATCAAGGGGCGGGGAGCAGCGCTTCTCCGGGAGAAGTGCGTCTGCGATGCTGCCCGTGCGGTGGTCATCGTCGCCGATCCGACAAAGATGGTGGAGGTCCTGAACGCCCCTGTGCCGGTTGAGGTGCTCCCGTTTGCTTCAACATCCGTCTCACGACGCCTTGCCGCGCTCGGGGCCAGGCCCGCTCTCAGGGAGGGGGTGAAAAAAGATGGTCCGATCATCACCGATAACGGCAACTTCATCATCGATTGTGATTTTGGAGCGATTGTGGATCCCGAGGGGTTGGAAGCGGCGGTAGTCGCTATCCCTGGTGTACTGGAGTGCGGTCTCTTCTCCGCCTATGGGGAGCGGGTGACGACCATTGTTGGCGAAGATGGGGGCTGTCGCGTCGTATCATTGCGTTGATATGCACTCCCGCATCTTCTGGATAAGGTCTAACTGGTGCCGGGCTTCTTTCATCTTCTCTTTCTCGATCGTGTCCATAATCTCCGTTATCGGGCGGGAGAGCGTGTAGATCTTCACTGGCCGTCCTTTACTCTCCGATTTGCTCTCGCGGGTGTCAATCCAGTCACATTCCCTGAGGTGGCGCATGGCGATGCTCACTTCGGGCTGCCGGAGATCGGTGCCGCGCTCGATATCGCGGGACGTCGCTTCATCCGTGTTTGTGAGATATACGAGCACTTTTGAGACATTTCTCTTAAGACCGATGCCCATGAGGAGTTCAGCGAACTCTTCATCGCGAGGTGTAAAATAACGTACTCTGTTTGACCTCATCCATTCACCATCAGATGATATCTATTGTTTTAAATCTGACTATAAAAATATTATTGTTTCAATACGAGATTTTCCGATTATGGTTCTTTTGAGAGGATCAATGAGTCATTGAGTTGATGCGAATGACCCTCTCCTCATTTGAGATGTACATCCGGTGCCAATGCGTTGAATATCGCCTGGAAAGGGAGGATATTGCCCCGATGCTCTCCGGCGCGAGACAGATGCGAGGAGAGGGGGGATGGGGGTACGTGGTGCCCTGGCGGCCAGATATTGTGGGTGCGTTGGCTCTGATTCGCTGAGCGCTCTGCAAGGCCTCTCTTTTCTCCAGACACCGGGCGGTATGGGTGCGCGCCATACTCCGGGAGTACCCTACCTTTGAGCTTGCGATCCACCCCGCGGCCATCGGGGTCGCCTCAAGGGGGGCTCCTGGGGACTAGAGATTCTTTAAGGCGACGATGTTGATCACTCCGGTGAGTTTCCAGATATTCGAGCGCTCCTCTGATGCTATCACCTCGATCGGCTCCTCAGGTTTGTGGCCGAGTGCGGCGAGGACATTGCTTGAGAGGTTGTGCCTCCTGATCATATCCACAAACTTCTCTCTGACAATCTTCTTCTGGATTGCATCCTCAAGCTGCACCAGGTAGCCCTGCATGGTCACGAAGGTATAGCAGGAGAGATCGCTTGAGTACTTCTCGATCTCCACGGAGACATACGGGTGCTGCCGGAAGAGGTCATTCTTCCTGCCGTACTTTGTTGCCAGGAAGTAGAGNAANTTCCCATCGAAGACGTAGAGGAACGGNGCAATGTATGGGTATCTACTCCCCTGGAATGCGATACGGCTGATAAACCCCTCCTCGATGAGCCGATCATACTCCGCCTTATCCATATTCGGGATCTTTACGATCTCCATCAGTATCCCTCCTATCGGGGTAACCTGCGAGGGTTCATATATGTTTTCACCGGCGAGTCCTTCGCTGCCGAAGAGAAATTGATCAGATCCTATGATTTCTCTCGGTATCATCAAAATATCGCCGGGATATAACGAGAAGCCAGATCGGTGTGGAATAGGACAACGTTACCTGTGCAGAACCAGAAAGAATGGGTATAGGCGGCGTCGGTCGCAGGGTCTCGCGCGCTCCTGTGTGGTGCAGAGCGTCATGGCGCGCGGAGGGGCGGATCTACCAGAACGCATGAGGTGTGGTCCCCCGGATCCGCTGAGGGGACTCTCGCTCCCTTCCCGGCGCCTCGGCCTAGATCGACTGGCGCGGGAAATGGTTTTGTCGGAGGGCTCCTTTTTTCAAACAGACAATATAATAATATTAATATTCAACATTTGCTAAAAAAATGTGCATGAGCAAGCACCCTGCAAACGCTCTTATTGCTCTCGGAATCATCATCTGTGTGGGGTTCCTCTCCGCACCAGCCACCGCCGGGTCCGATTATGGACTCGCGGCACTGGAGTCAGGGAGCCATCTGCAGTTCCCATACGGCGGTCTGCTGGGGGCCGCGAAGGGTTCGAAGGATCGTACAACCCAGGAGCCCTCGATCCCCATCCCCCACGAGGAGACACCGACCCTCACCAATGCAGTCATTCCTGCGGGGTCCGCCGGCCGCTACGACGATGAGCGGTTGGTAGCGCTGATCAACACGGCTGGCATCCGTCTGATGAGACTCTCGATGGAGCATGCCCACGCCCTCTACCTGCAGGATACGGTTGCAGCCTCGACGGCGGCAGATGACCTCTACGCTCTCTCCACCCGGCTGATCGTNGAGGCGCAATCGCTCCAGGTATCTCCTGGGCAGCAANCCATCAAGGATGAGTTTATCCGGCTGCTTGAGACCTACTCCTCAGTCAGCCGAGAACTCCTCAATGCCCAAGGGTCCGCGCCGGCGGCCATCAGGGACCTTGCCGGGGCATCGGAGGGACTTGAAGCGGTCAGCCTGCAGGTCGATGCGCCCATGATGCGGGGCGCCGCAGCCACCGCACTGGCGGCATCGGGGCAGACCACATCGCNCCAGGAGATACTGCCCCTCCAGACGCGTCATCTGTATGACGATCCATCGGGCGAGAATATGGTCTCACTGCTCGTGGAGTCCACCAGGACCGCACAGACATACCACACAGTCCCCATCAATGCATCAGCAGCAAAAGTTGAGGCGGACGAGGGACGCGTGTTCCTCCTCGTCACCGTCAAGTCGACGAACCTCGGGCACAAGGGCAACTCCGCCCTCTACACCATCGAGGCGCCGGGACGGAATGCGTTCACCCTTGAGTACCAGG